>Ga0116211_1000009_pt1 | contig 208339 bp, 178 predicted proteins | sample SaghotsprinmetaG_FD_94484 | JGI IMG/M metagenome (GOLD analysis project Ga0116211, IMG submission 94484) | Hot spring microbial communities from South Africa to study Microbial Dark Matter (Phase II) - Sagole hot spring metaG | ecosystem: Environmental > Aquatic > Thermal springs > Hot... | reverse complement strand
GCAGATCAACGCGCAGAACTGCGTGCACTGCAAGACGTGCGACATCAAGGACCCGACGCAGAACATCGTGTGGGTGACGCCCGAGGGGGGCGGGGGGCCCAATTACTCGGCCATGTGAGGCCGATCAGCCCCGTCTATAGCCGGTGAGTTGCTATTGAAATAGTAGCTGCTTGCGCTTGTCTACCAAGCGCTAAAGGCCAAAAACCCTTGAAATCTGGCCGCCCGTTGGGGGCGGCCAGAGAACGGTCAGACCTGTTCCAGCGCCTGCGCCAGATCGGCCTGCAGGTCGGCGGCGTGCTCGATGCCCACCGACAGGCGCACCATGTTCTCGCTCACACCGGCCTTGGCCAGCTCTTCGGGGTTGAGCTGGCGGTGCGTGGTCGATGCCGGGTGCGTGGCCAGGGACTTGGCGTCGCCGATGTTGACCAGGCGCGTGAACAGCTGCAATGCGTCGAGGAAGCGGGCGCCTGCGGCGCGCGGGTCGGCGTCGCTGCTCTTGAGGCCGAAGGACAGGATGCCCGAGGCACGGCCACCCATCTGGCGCTGCACCACGGCGTGGTCGGCATGGTCGGGCAAGCCCGCATAACGCACCCATTCCACCTTGGGATGGGCTTGCAGGTACCGGGCCAGTGCCAGCGTGTTGTCACAGATGCGGTCCATGCGCAGCGGCAGGGTTTCGATGCCTTGCAGCGTCAGCCAGGCGTTGAAGGGCGAGAGCGCCGCGCCCATGTTGCGCAGCGGCACCACGCGCGCACGGCCGATGAAGGCCGCCGCGCCCAGGGCCTCGGTGTACACCACGCCGTGGTAGCTCACGTCGGGCTCGTTCAGGCGCTTGAAGCGCGCCTTGTGCTCGGCCCAGGGGAACTTGCCGCTGTCCACGATGATGCCGCCGATGCTGTTGCCGTGGCCGTTCATGTACTTGGTCAGGGCGTGCACCACGATGTCGGCACCGTGCTCGATGGGGCGGCACAGGTAAGGGCTGGGCACGGTGTTGTCCACGATCAGCGGCACACCGTGGTCGTGCGCCACCTTGGCCAGCGCGGCGATGTCGGTCACGTTGCCCAGCGGGTTGCCGATGGATTCGCAGTACACGGCCTTGGTGCGTGCGTCGATCAGCTGGGCGAAGCTGGCGGGGTCGGCCGGGTCGGCAAAGCGCACCTCGATGCCCTGCTGCGGGAAGGTGTGGGCGAACAGGTTGTAGGTGCCGCCGTACAGCGTGCTGGCCGAGACGATGTTGTCACCCGTTTCGGCGATGGTCTGGATGGCCGCCGTGATGGCGGCCATGCCCGAGGCCAGGGCCAGTGCGGCCACGCCGCCTTCGAGGGCCGCGACGCGTTTTTCCAGCACGTCGGTGGTCGGGTTCATGATGCGGGTGTAGATGTTGCCCGCCACCTTCAGGTCGAACAGGTCGGCGCCGTGCTGGGCGTTGTCGAACGCATAGGCCACCGTCTGGTACAGCGGCACGGCGGCGGACTTGGTGGTGGGGTCGGGCGTGTAGCCGCCATGGACGGCCAGGGTTTCGATATGCATGGGTGAGTGTCCCTCTGTGAAAAAGTGCGCCAAGGGCCCGCTATGGTGCGGATCCGTCCGGCATTGTGCATGGCGCGGTGGGGCCGTGGTTCAAATCGTTCGTCATGTGCATATTTACCCTGCGGGGGCGGCCGGATCGTCGATCGCGATGGCAGCAGGCGGGCGGCGGCGGCGCCAGGCCTTTTCGAGTTCCACGGCCACATACACCACCATGGCCGCGCCCAGGCAGATGGACAGGTCGGCCAGGCCGAGGGGGGCGGTCTTGAAAATGGGGTTGAGCACCGGGACGTAGATGGTGGCCATCTGCAGCAGAAAGGTGAGCAGCACGGCGAACAGCAAGGGCTTGTTGCTGCCCAGGCCCAGGCGCCAGATGGGTTCGCTTTCGGAGCGGATGGCCACCACATGCGCCATCTGCGCCAGGGTGAGCACGGTGAACACCATGGTCTGCCAGTGCGCGTTGCCGGTGGAGATGGCCCAGGCCTGCACGGCCAGGCACAGCCCGCCGATGAGCAGGCCGATGCCCAGGATGTGCTGCCACATGCCGCCCGCGAACATGCTTTCGGTGGGCGCGCGCGGCGGGCGCCGCATGATGCCGCGCTCGGCCGGTTCGGCCGCCAGCGCCAGGCCGGGCAGCCCGTCGGTCACCAGGTTGACCCACAGGATGTGGATGGGCAACAGCGGTATGGGCAGCAGCAGCAGCGGGGCGAGGAAAATCGTCCAGATCTCGCCCGAGTTGCTGGTCATGGTGTAGCGCACGAACTTGCGGATGTTGTCGTAGATGCGCCGCCCCTCCTTCACCGCCGCGACGATGGTGGCGAAGTTGTCATCCAGCAGCACCAGGCTGCTGGCCTCGCGTGCCACGTCGGTGCCGCCTTTGCCCATGGCCACGCCAATGTCGGCGCGTTTGAGCGCGGGGGCATCATTCACGCCGTCCCCGGTCATGGCCACGAAATGGCCGCGTGCCTGCAGGGCCTCGACGATACGGATCTTCTGCGCCGGATCGACGCGGGCGTAGATGCGCACCTGCTCGACCTGCTGGTGCAGCGCGGCGGTGTCGAGTGCGGTCAGGTCGGCGCCGGTGAGGACGGGCGCATCGCCACGGTCCACGATGCCCAGCCGGTGGGCGATGGCCCGCGCCGTGGCGGGATGGTCGCCGGTGATCATCACCGGGACGATGCCTGCGGTGATGCAGTCGCGCACCGCCGCCATGGCCTCGGGGCGGGGCGGGTCGATGAGGGCCACCAGGCCCAGCAGTTCGAGCTGGCTTTCCACCGCGTCGATGGCGTTGGTGTCGGGCAGCCGCGCATGGCCGCGCCGCGCCAGGGCCAGCACGCGCAGGCCCTGGGCAGCCAGCTGGCCGGCGGTGGCGAGGAGCGCCGCGCCATCCAGCGGTGTGGCGCCCTCGGGCGTCCATTGCGCGGTGCAGCGGGGCAGCACCGATTCAGGGGCTCCCTTGGTATAGGCCACGAAGCCGCCTGCAACGCGGTGGAAGGTGGTCATGCGCTTGCGGCCGGAATCAAAGGGCTGCTCCTGCACGCGCGGGTTCTCCGCGTCGAGCGCCGCCTTGTCCAGCCCCCCAGCGTGTGCTGCCAGTACCAGGGCGGTTTCGGTGGGGTCGCCCTGCCAGGCCCCATGGGGGGGTGCCTGGCCATCAGCGGCATGGTGGCTCGCGTCGTTGCACAGGGCGGCGGCACGCAGGGCCTCGCGGTGCACGGCGCCGGGCAGGGCATCGCCGGGCGTCCAGCGCAGACCGCGCGCCAGCAGCAGCTCGGCGTGCATGCGGTTCTGCGTGAGCGTGCCGGTTTTGTCCGAGCAGATGGTGGTGACCGAGCCCAGCGTTTCGACCGATGGCAGGCGCCGCACCAGCGCATGGACGGCGACCATGCGCCGCGCGCCCAGGGCCAGCAACACGGTCACCACGGCGGGCAAGGCCTCGGGAATGGCGGCCACGGCCAGGCTGATGGCGGTCAGGGCCATGAGCAGGGGCGCTTCTCCGCGCAGCACACCGACGGCAAATATCACCAGACAGATGCCCAGTACGGCCAGCGCCAGCCGCTTGCCAAATGCTGCCAGGCGCCGTTGCAGCGGGGTGGTGCGGTCGCTGGTGTCCAGCAAGTTGGCCACCTTGCCCAGTTCGGTGCGCATGCCGGTGGCCACCACCAGCCCGCGTGCCCGCCCGTGCGTGGCTGTGGTGCCCTTGAAGGCCATGTTGATGCGGTCGCCCAGGACGCTGGCCTGCGAATGGTCCAGGGTGCCGGTCTGCTTGGCCACCGTGACCGACTCGCCCGTGAGCGCCGATTCATCCACCTGCAACTGCGCGATCTCGATCAGGCGCAGGTCGGCAGGCACCTGGTTGCCGGCTTCCAGCAGCACGATGTCGCCGGGCACCAGGGCGCTGGCGGGAACGGTCTGCACCTGGCCGTTGCGCAGCACCGTGGCATGGGCCGCCGCCAGTTGCCGCAGGGCCGCCATGGCCTGGTCGGCCCGCCAGGCCTGGACGAAGCCGATGACGGCGTTGAGCACCACGATGACGAGAATGACCAGCGTGTCTGTCAGCTCGCCCACCAGGCCTGACACCACGGCGGCGCCCAGCAGCACCAGCACCATGAAGTCCTTGAACTGGTCGGCCAGCAGGCCTGGCCAGCCCCGGGTCTGGGTGCCGGTCAGCTCATTGGCGCCGTGCTGTGCAGAACGGCGCTGGGCTTCTTCGGGGTGCAGGCCCGCATCCGGATCGACGCCGTGCTCGCGGGCCAGGTCGTGCACATCGCGCAGATGCGCGCTGCCCAGGGCCGGACTGGCGGTGGGTGTGGATGCGGGATCAGGCGCCATGCAGGAAGACCAGGTAGGTGTTGAGCAGGTAAACCACCGTCAGGCCCACGCTGACCGCGCCCACGGCACGCAGCACCCGGCCGCGCGGCCGGAAGAAAAGGCCTACAACGGCCAGTCCGGTCATCACGATGGCGGAGCTGGCGGTGACGGCGTGGACGAGCGACACGTCGGTCAGCAGGTCGCCTGGGCGGTAGAAGAGATCGTCCACGGCAACAATCGTCACGTTGAACAGGTTGCTGCCCAGCAGGTTGCCGATGGCCATGTCCAGGGCACCCAGCCGCAAGGCGGACAGCGTGACGGCGAGTTCCGGCAGTGTCGTGGCCAGGGCCACGAACAGGCTGCCGACGAAGCTGCGGTTCCAGCCCATCGCGCTGGCCAGGTCCACGGCGGCAAAGGGAAGCCACAGGCCTGCGCCCACCACCACCGAAGCGGCCAGGGCAAAGCGCGTGATGGCCTGGCGCAGACCCGGAAGCTGTGGCGCTGCGGAGGGGCTGGAGGGTTCGGCCGCAGGGGGTTGGGCGCGCTCGTAGGCGAACACGGTTCGCATCGCGACCAGGTACAGCACAAGCATGAATGGTGTCATCAGCCCCACCCCCCAGGCCGATGTCCGAGCGGCACCGCCGGGCGGGGTCAGTTGCCCGATGAGCAGGCCCAGCAGCAGGGAACCCAGCAACACCACGCCAAAGGCCGCTGCAAGCACATGGCCGCGGCTGGCACGGCTCCAGACGGGTTCGCGGCGGTAGATGAGGTCGATCAGCACCAGGAAGGCCAGGTTCAGCACGCAGCTTCCCAGTGCATTGCCCACCGCCAGGTTGGGTGCCTGGGCGATGGTCACGCTGGTGATGCCCGTGGCCAGCTCCGGCAACGAGGTGACGCTGGCCACCAGTGTCAGCCCGATCCAGCTTCCGGACAGTCCGGTGTGCTGCGCGATGGCATCCCCGTTGCGGGAAAGCTGGAATCCGGCGACGCCGATGAGCGCCGCGCATGCAAGGAAGGGGAGCCAGGCCCAGACAGGCGCGCTCATGCGGTCATGCCCAGACGTGGGGCGGTCCGGGCCTGGGCTGTCTGTGGAGCCGGGAGGGGTAGGGCGTGTTGCATTCCAGGTGCCCGCAGCGATGGCTCAGGCTGGGCGCTGCGGACGGGTGGTGTAGAACTGGACGGGGGCTTCGTGGGGCTTCTGGAGCACATGGCGCTTCATGCGGCCGACCACATGCATTTCACAGGGCTTGCAGTCGAAACGCAAGGTCAGTCGCTCACTTCCGTTGACCAGAGTCAAGGGCTCGGCCCGGATGGTGCCCTGCACGCCCGTCACGCCCTTGGCCTGCTTGGGGCACAGGCTCATGGAGTAGCGCACGCAGTGCTTGGTGATCATGAGGCTGACCTCGCCTTCCTCCTCGTGGCTCTCGTAGGCGGCGGCTATCACCTTCACGCCGTGGCGGGCGTAGAAGTCGCGCGCCTTGTGGTTGAACACGTTGGCGAGGTAGGAGAGCGTGTCCTCGGGGTAGGGCACGGGCGGCTCGACGGGCGTGGCGCGCGGCAGGCGCTCGAAACCGGCGGTGCGCGCGGCCTCCAGCGCGGCAAGGGCGTCGCGGCGCAGGGCGTTGAGGCTGGAGGCGGGCACGAACCAGGGCTGCGAGAGTGGTAGCGCGATGTCGTTGACACTGAAGATCGTGGCGCCAAAGCGCCCGAGCTGCTCGCGCAGGCTGGCCTCGGCGCGGGCTTTGTCCTGGGCTGGCTCGTGGGGCTGGGCCACCTGGGCGGTGCCGGTAAAGCCGTCTTCATCGGTCAGCGTGAGGGCGAAGCCGTCTTCGGTTTCGGTGAACTGCGCCCACAGGGCTATGCGGCGGTCGCTGGACTTCTTCTCCAGCGTGCGTACCCAGTCCATGTCGCGGTTGCGGTTCACCTCGGTGCCTTTGCGCAGGTCCTTGAAGCCGTCCATCGGGTCTTTCGGGAACACGCGCCACTGCCGGCCGCCGCGCGGCGACACGGGCTCGGCGCGGTTGATCTGCAGGCCCACCAGCTCTTTCTGCAGGTCGTAGTAGCACAGGCCGTCGCCGTTGTGCAGCACGGTGGCCGGGTCGCTCACTTCGAGTTCAACGAAGTTGGGCCCGAGCCTGGTTACCCAGCCGATGGCCTGGCCGGGGTTCTTGGGTGTGTCGAAGGCGCCGATGTCTTCCTTGCGGCCGTTGACGAAGTAGTCGGTGAACTCGCGGTTGAAGTTCTGCAGCGGGTCGGGCGTGAAGGTGAACGTGGTGCGGCCGCTGGACGCGCGCGCCAGCGGGTCGCCCGAGGCCTCGCGCTCGTCGAGGATTTCGTCGAGCAGCTTGCGGTAGTGGGCGGTGATGTTCTTCACATAGCCCATGTCCTTGTAGCGGCCCTCGATCTTGAAGCTGCGCACGCCGGCGTCGATCAGGGCGCGCAGGTTTTCGCTCTGGTTGTTGTCCTTCATCGAGAGCACATGCTTGTCGTGCGCAATGAAGCGGCCCTGCGCGTCCGTCACCTGGTAGGGCAGGCGGCAGGCCTGGCTGCAGTCGCCCCGGTTGGCGCTGCGGCCCGTTTGCGCGTGGCTGATGTAGCACTGGCCGCTGTAGGCCACGCACAGCGCGCCGTGGATGAAGAACTCGATGGCGCAGCGCTGCGGGTCGGTGGCGGCGCGCACGGCGGCGATCTGTTGCACGGTGAGCTCGCGCGCCAGCACGATCTGCGAGAGGCCGCAGTCCTGCAGGAAACGCGCCTTCTCGGGCGTGCGGATGTCGGTCTGGGTGCTGGCGTGCAGCTGGATGGGGGGCAGGTCCAGTTCCAGCAGGCCCATGTCCTGGATGATGAGGGCGTCGGCCCCGGCGTTGTACACCTGCCAGGCCATCTGGCGCGCGCCCTCCAGCTCGTCGTCGCGCAGGATGGTGTTGAGCGTGATGAACACCCGGCTGTGGAAGCGGTGCGCGTGTGCGATCAGGCGCTCCAGGTCGCGGATGTCATTGCCCGCCCCGGCGCGCGCACCAAAGGCCGGGCCGCCAATGTAGACGGCGTCGGCGCCGTGGTTGACAGCCTCGATGCCGATGGCGGCATCGCGCGCGGGAGACAGAAGCTCGATCTGGTGGGGCAGCAGTGACATGGGTGTGATTATCCGGGGAAGCACCAGAACGCGTGGGGTTGATGTCTGCGGGCGGTGCGGCGAATTGCTATGATTCCAATAGCGCCCGCCGTCTTGGCGGGCGGACTTGAGCCCAACCGTCAGAGATTTTTCGCAGACTGCAGACCATGGACAGCGCAGCTTGCTTCCGCATGCCCCTCTTCAAGCCCGGCACCGTGGTGCGCCTGGGCCAAAGCCGGGAAACCGTCAGCCACATCATCATCCGCCGCAGCGTGCTCCTGGTGCACCTGGTGGGTTATGAAGCCCCCGTTAATGCCGATGCGCTGACGGTGGAGCCCGCCGTGTTCACGCTGTCGCGCGTGACGCGGTAGCCCTGCTTCAGGCCGTGCCCAAGCGGGCCATGGCTTCGCCCATGCGGATGGGGCGGGCGGGCGCCCATGCGGGGTTGAACTGCAGCGGCCCTCGCGGGAACAGCATGACCACGGTCGATCCGAGCAGGAAGCGGCCCATCTCGTCGCCCTGTTTCAGCACGATGGACTGGTCTGCATAGTCCCACTGGCGCACCGTGCCGGGGCGTGGCGGGTTCACGAGGCCGTGCCACACCGTGGCCATGCTACCCACGATGGTGGCGCCCACCAGCACCAGCACGAAGGGACCACGGGCACCATCGAACACGCAAACCACGCGCTCATTGCGCGCGAACAGGCCGGGCACGCCGCGCGCGGTGGTGGGATTCACCGAGAACAGGTCTCCAGGCACGTGCACCATGCTGCGCAGCCGCCCTTCGCAAGGCATGTGGATGCGGTGGTAGTCGCGCGGGCTCAGGTAGAGGGTGGCGAAATGGCCATCCTCGAATTCGGCGGCCAGTTGTGCGTTGCCGCCGACCAGCGCCGTGGTGGTGTAGTGGTGGCCCTTGGCCTGGAAGATTTGGTCGCCTTGCACCGGGCCGAACTGGCTGATGGCGCCATCGACCGGGCAGACCAGGTCGGTGGCGGCCAGCGGACGCGCACCGGGCTTGAGCGGCCGGGTGAAGAATTCGTTGAAGCTGGCGTAACTGGCCGGCTCCGGGTTGGCGGCCTCGGACATGTCCACGCCATAGCGAGCGACGAAGCGGCGGATGAGTGCCGTGGTGAGAGCGCCGGCACGTGCCGAGGCGATGCGGCCCGCGGCGACGGTCAGGGCGCGTTTGGGCATCAGGTACTGCGGCAGGACGGCAAGGCGGTCGGACACGGTGGGAAGGCTGGAGTGGGGGAAGCGCGCCATTCTATCGGCGTGGCCGGTGGATGGCAGGGGCAATCGACAGCGGGCACAATGCGACCTCGTCAGGCTTGCGCTGCGGCCGGGCGTGCATGTGTTGTCTCCGGCAGGTCCTGCCTTTGTCGAATGCCCTTCTCTCCCCCTGAATCCGACCCGCCGCGCGTCCAGCGGGCGGCTTGGCTGCGCAGTTTCTGGCCCATGCCCGTGGGCATCAGCGGCCGCGAAAGGCTGCGCGTGGCGCTCGGGGTGGCCCTGGGCGTCCTGCTGGCGGCGTTGCTGGCACGCTGGTGGACCCATGCCGCTCCTGGAGCGCACTGGATGGTGGCGTCGCTTGGCGCCAGTGCCGTGCTGGTGTTTGCCATGCCCTCCAGCCCCCTGGCACAGCCTTGGCCGGTGCTGGGTGGCAATACCTTGTCGGTGCTGGTGGGTTTGGTCTGCGCCGCCCTGGTGCGCGAGCCTGCCCTGGCCGCCGCGTTGGCAGTCTCGGCTGCCGTGCTGGTGATGGTGCCACTTCGCTGTCTGCATCCTCCGGGTGCCGCGATGGCGCTTTTCGTGGTCCTCAACCCCGGGGAAGATGCGCATCTGCTGGTGTTCCCGGTACTGCTCAACGTGCTAGTGCTTCTGTTCGTGGGCATCGCATACAACAACGCCACCGGACGCAGCTATCCGCATCCCCAGCGCCTGCAGCGCGATGACCGGACCACGGGGAGGGGCCAGTTCACCACAGCGGATCTGGATGCGGCGCTGGCGCATTACAACCAGGTGCTGGACATCAGCCGCGCAGATCTGGCGGGCTTGCTGCACATGGCTGGACGGGCGGCTTTCCAGCGCACGCTGGGCGAATTGCGCTGCGCCGACATCATGTCGCGGCCCCCCATGGCGGTGGAGCCCGGCGTGACTCTGAAGGAAGCCTGGGCCATGATGCGGCGCGAGCAGATCAAAGCCCTGCCGGTGGTGGATGCCCAGGGCATGGTGCTGGGCATCGTCACGGTGGCCGACTTCATGCACCTGGCCAACCTTGAATTGCACGAAGGCCTGGGGCAACGTCTGCGCCAGCTGGTCAAAGGGCGCACGGGCCAGCCATCGCGGGTCGAGGACATCATGAACCGGCAGGTGCAGGTGGTGCATGTGCAGCAGCCGGTGATGGAGCTGGTGCCGCTGTTCTCACGGGGTGGGCACCACCACATGCCCATCGTGGACGGGCAGGGGCGCCTGGCGGGTGTCATCACGCAGTCGGACCTGGTGCGCGCGCTGGCTACCGCCTTGCCGGTGCCTGAAGCGCTGGGCGCTTCCGGTTCGTAGGCAGGCAAGCCACATCGCGGTACAATTGACAGGCTCATGCACAGCGCCTTGCCTGTCCATTGAAGCCGTCTCTCCCGGCATTCTTTCTGAACTGCGCCCCGGGTGCAGCGAACCCCACAGCACGCAAAGCACACTGCGCCTGCTCCACCGGACAGGCGTTACCGCCTGTGGGGACAACGCAATTTCGCAGGCGCCGTACACGGATCGAATCGTTTTTTAGAGATTGAACATGGCCAAAGAAGAACTTATTGAAATGCAGGGCAGCGTCACCGAAGTGCTGCCCGACTCGCGCTTTCGCGTCACCCTGGACAACGGTCACCAGCTCATTGCCTACACCGGCGGCAAGATGCGCAAGCACCACATCCGCATCCTGGCTGGCGACAAGGTGTCCCTGGAACTGTCTCCCTACGATCTCACCAAGGGCCGGATCACTTTCCGCCATCTGGCAGGCCGCGGCCCAGGCCCTGGTCAGGCACCTTCCCGCTAAGTCCGGGCCAACATGGGATCGGGGCTGAAGGACAAATATTCATGCCTCGGTTCCTGGAAGCCGGGTTTTGTCGGGTTAGAATGCTAGCTGTCGGAGCGTAGCGCAGCCTGGTAGCGCATCTGCTTTGGGAGCAGAGGGTCGCGAGTTCGAATCCCGCCGCTCCGACCATTGTTTGAAGGACTTGCAGTTTGCACTGCAAGTCCTTTTTGCTTTGGGACGCTGTTTTCAGCCTGCGCGAGGCACGCGCGATGGCATCATCGCGCTGTGATGTTCAGACGCCTGTTCAGAGTGAAAAACGCCCTTGCTGCTCCGGCCATGGCTCCGGCGCGTTTTGATGCGGTGGATGCACTGCGCGGCAGTGCCATGCTGTGGATGACGGTTTTCCATTTCTGCTTTGACCTGAGCCATTTTGGCTACTGGGCGCAGGATTTCCGCAATGACCCCGTCTGGATCGCCCAGCGCACGGCCATCGTCAGCATGTTCCTGTTTTGTGCCGGCATGGGGCAGGCCATTGCGATCCATCAGGGCCAGGGCTGGGAGCGGTTTGGGCGGCGCTGGATGCAGATTGCTGCCTGCGCCCTCCTGGTAAGCGCCGGGTCGTTCGCCATGTTCCCGCGCAGCTTCATCTATTTCGGGGTGCTGCATGGCATGGCGGTCATGCTGCCGCTGGCGCGGCTCACCTACGGATGGGGACGCTGGTTGTGGCTTGCGGGAGGGCTTGCGCTGGCCATGCCCTCGCTGGCGCAATGGGTCTTGTCGGGGCCGCTGGTTGATTGGGCCGTGCACTTCAATGCGCGCACCCTGAACTGGCTGGGCCTGGTTTCGCGCAAGCCCTATACCGAGGACTATGTGCCGCTGTTGCCCTGGCTGGGCGTGATGTGGTGGGGGCTTGCCAGCGGGCGCTGGCTTCAGGAGCGCTTTCCGCGTGGTTTGCAGGTGCGGCTGCCTTCGGTGCTGCGGAGCCTGGCAGGACTGGGCCGGTGGAGCCTGAGCTACTACATGCTGCACCAGCCGGTGCTCATCGGTTTGCTGCTGGCGTGGGGATGGTGGCGCGGTCCCCAATGAAAAAACGCGGCCGGAGCCGCGTTTTCGGAGTGTGAGGCAGGCGCGGTTTACTCGACCTTGGCCTTGGTGCGCAGGTCGTCCTGGAACTTGGTGACCTTCATCTGTTGCAGTTGCTGGGAAATCTGGGGCTTGACTTCGTCGAGCTTGGGCAGCTGGGCTTCGCGCACGTCGTCCAGGCGGATGATGTGCCAGCCAAACTGGCTCTTTACGGGCGCCTGGGTCGTCTGGCCCTTTTCGAGCTTGATCATGGCTTCGGTGAATTCCGACACATAGCTGCTGGGAGTGGCCCAGTCCAGGTCGCCGCCCTTGGCACCGGAGCCCGGATCCTTGGACTGCTTCTTGGCGATTTCTTCGAACTTGCCGCCCTTCTTCAGCGAAGCAAGGATGGCCTTGGCTTCTTCTTCCTTCTCAACCAGGATGTGGCTGGCCTTGAATTCCTTGCCGCTGTTGGCGGCCACGAACTTGTCATACTCCGCCTTGATTTCGGCGTCGGTGACAGGGTCCTTCTTCTGCTGGTCGAGGAAGAGTTCGCGGATCAGGATGGTCTGGCGGGCCAGTTCCATCTGGGCCTTGTAGTCGGGCGATGCTTCCAGGCCGCGCTTTTGCGCTTCCTGCATGAAAATTTCACGGGCGATGACTTCTTCCTTGATCTGCGCATCCAGGTCAGGCGTCACCGGGCGGCCCGAGCGTTCCACCTGTTGCTTGAGCGCCTCGGCGCGCTCCTTGGGGACGGCTTTGCCGTTGACGATGGCCAGGTTCTGGGCAGACACGGGAAGGGCAACGGTGCCCAGCAAAGCAGCGGCCACGAGGCCGGACAAGAGCTGTTTCTTCATTCGAAATCCAAAAAAAGAGATGGTTTACTGGCTGACGGCCGGTAAACCGGGGGGCATGTACCTGAGCCGGGTCAGAGAATTTCAATGGCCAGGGCGTGGGCGCCCCGGTCAATGAATTCTTGCAGCGCATCATACACAAGGCGATGCTGGCGAACGCGGGGCAAACCGGTAAACAAAGGTGACGCGATGCGCACCCGGAAATGGGTTCCAAACCCCGTTCCATTGGCTCCCGGGTGCCCCTCGTGCTGCCAGCTTTCGTCCAGCACTTCAAGCGCGGTGGGTTGGAGCTTTGCGCGCAGGCACAGTTCCATATTCTGGGCGGTGATGGCTTCGGTGTTCATGCCAGCGGGTCCTTTGCTTCGTCGGTGTCCTTGATATAGCGGCTAAGGTACAGCGCCTGCGCCACCACAAACAAGAGCATCAGCCCCAGGCCGCCAAACAGCTTGAAATTCACCCAGGTGTCGGTGTCAAAGTGGTAGGCCACCCACAGGTTGAGCACGCCCATGACCGTGAAGAAACCGGTCCAGCTCCAGTTCATGGCACGCCAGGCCGCGTCGGGCAGTTCCATCTGGGCGCCCATCAGGCTCTTGATGAGGTTTTTGCGGAAGAACAGCTGCCCGATGAGCAGCGAGCCGCCCATCAGCCAGTACAGCACGGTGGGCTTCCATTTGATGAAGGTGTCATTCTGGGCCAGCAGGGTGGCGCCACCGAACAGCACGATGACGCCCAGGCTCAGCCACTGCATGGGCTCGACCTTGCCATGCCGGGCACGAAGGTAGGCAATCTGGGCGATGGTGGCAACGATGGCCACGCCCGTGGCCACATAAATGCCCCAGACCTTGAAGGCGGCAAAGAACAGGATGATGGGGAAAAAATCGATCAGCAGTTTCATGGCGTAGCGTCGGAAGCCTGTTCGGGAGCCTTGGGGGCGAAGTCCAGGGATGCGGAATTCATGCAGTAGCGCAGGCCGGTAGGAGCCGGGCCGTCTTCGAAGACATGGCCCAGGTGCGCCCCGCATTGTGCACAAACGGTTTCGGTGCGCAGCATGCCATGGCTGCGGTCGGTGATTTCCTGGATGGCCCCGGGCACCGCCTGGGCAAAGCTGGGCCAGCCGCAGCCAGCGTCGAACTTGGTGCTGGAGTCGAACAGCTTGTGGCCGCAGCAGATGCAGTGGTAGCTGCCGTCCGCCCAGTGGGCTTCGTACTTGCCTGTGAACGGGCGTTCGGTGGCTGCGTGGCGCGTGACCTGGAAGGCGCCGGGTTCGGCGCCCTTCTCGCGCAATAGAGCCTGCCACTGCGCGTCGGTTTTCTGGAGAGGGTAGTTCATGAAGAGCAACTGATGGAAATGTGCCGGGCCCAATCCGGGGGGAATCCGGCATGCGCCTCGAAACCGGGGTGATCGTCGAACGGGCGCTCCAGCAGGGTTTGGAGTGCATGCACTTCGGAATAATTCCCTTCCTGGGCTGCACGGATGGCCTGCTCACCCAGGTGGTTGCGCAGCACGTAACGGGGATTTATTTTTAGCATCAAATTGGCATCCTGCGCCCTGCCAGTAAGCGCTTGCAGCTCTTGAAATGAGAGCATCCATCGGTCCCAGCCGACCCGATCGGCAAACAGGTCGCGCACTGGCTCGAAATCGCCAGCGGCCACCGCGTGCGACAGGCGCCGCCAGAAGATGGGGTAATCCACCGCGTTGTCGGCCAGCAGGTGCAGGAGCCCGTCAATCAGGGTGTCATCGTCATCGTGTGCCGTGGTCAGCCCCAGCTTGGCGCGCATGCGGGCCATGAATTCAGCAGGAAAGAGCGCCTTGAACGATTCCAGGGCAGCCATGGCGACGGCGGGGTCGCCAATCAGCGGCTGCAGCGCCTGGCCCAGGCGGTACAGGTTCCAGTACACCACCGGGGGCTGCTGCTTGAACGCGTAGCGGCCCTGGTGGTCGCTGTGGTTGCAGATATGGTCCGGGTCGAAGGCGTCGAGGAACTGGAACGGCCCGTAGTCGATGGTCAGCCCCAGGATGCTCATGTTGTCGGTGTTGAGTACGCCATGGCAGAAACCCACGGCCTGCCACTGTGCCACCAGGGCTGCCGTGCGTTCGCTTACCGCCTGCAGCAACGCGGCGTAGCGGTTGCCATCAAAGCCCGTGCCCTCCAGGGCTTCGGGGTAGAAGTGCTCGATCACATGGTCGGCCAGCTGGCGCAGCTCGTCAAACTGTCCGCGCGCCGCGAAATGCTCGAAATGGCCGAAGCGGATGAAGCTGGGGGCCACGCGGGTGACCACGGCGGCGGTTTCGATAGCCTCGCGCCGCACCGGTTCGGGTGAGCCCGTGATGCACAGGGCGCGCGTGGTGGGAATCCCCAGTGCGTGCATGGCCTCGCTGCACAGAAACTCGCGAATGCTCGAACGCAGCACGGCGCGGCCGTCGCCCATGCGGGAATAAGGCGTCAGGCCGCTGCCTTTGAGCTGCAGCTCCATGGGGCCCTGGGGTGTTTGCAGCCCGCCCAGCAGGAGGGCCCGGCCGTCGCCGAGTTGCCCGGCCCACACGCCAAACTGGTGGCCACTGTAGACGCTGGCTAGCGGCTCGCTGCCGGGCAGGGAGGTGTTGCCACTGAAAGCGTGCAGGGCGGCATCGGACGCCAGCCAGCGGGCATCCAGCCCCAGTTCGCGGGCCAGGCCGGGGCTGGTGCCGACCCAGTAGGGTGCGGGCAGGGGCACGGGTTCCAGGCGCGTGTAAAACGCACTGCCCAGGGCGGCAAAGCGGTTGTCCCAAGTCAGGCCGGGATCGCCCGGGCCCCCGTGGTTGGCTGGCAGATTCATGCGGGGATTGTCCTGCAGACCCCAAGGCACGTGGGCCGCAGGGCTATCGCGGCGGTGGCGCGGCCCGCTGGCTGGCCGTGGCCGGAGTGGGGCCCAGCACATGGGCGCGGTACTGCCCTGGAGGCATGCTGAACCAGCGCTTGCAGGCACGGAAGAAGTTGCTCTGGTCCGCAAAGCCCAGCAGGTCGGCCACCTCGGCCAGGCTCCGGCGCGCGTCGCTCAGGTACTGCTGTGCCAGTTCGCGGCGGGTTTCGTCCAGCAGCTGCTGGTAGCTCACGGATTCGGCCTGCAGGCGCCGCTGCAGCGTGCGGTCCGTCAGGTTCAGGTGCGCGGCAACATCCTCGCGCCGGGGTTCCCCCCGGTGCAGAATGCGCGCGATTTCGTTGCGCACTTTGTGGCTCACCTGTAACTGGCCCAGTTGCCCCAGTTCGGTTTCCACCAGCTTTTCGTGCAGCGCCCACAGGTTGGGGTTGTGGGTGGGAATGGGCAGCAGCAGGTCGGCCCCGGCCATCAGAAAGCGGTTGACGGGCTGGCCAAAGCGCGGCAGCAAACCGAAGGCTGCGCGGTAACGCGCATCGTTGGCCGGTGGTGGCGTGACCAGATCGACGGCCAGAGGTTCAAGCTCACGCCGCGTCAGCCAGCGGCACAGCGTCAGCAGGGTCAGCACCGCGAATTCGACCCGCTGGCGGGGGATGGGACGTGAAGCGCCGATATGGTTCAGCACCAGCCAGTACCCGCGCGGTTCGCGTTCCATCGTGAAGGTTGTGGCGTCCGAGATCAGGGCCATGTGGCGGTCCAGGTGCTTGAAGCCTTCGAGCAGGTTGGGGCCCGAGGCCAGGGCGTGGCCCACCAGGTCCAGGTTGCCGTAGCGGGCCGCCAGCTGGCGGTCCAGGCCGAGCCCGGGCTGGTCATACCGCGCCGCAGCCGCGTCCCAAAGCCGGCTGACGCGGTCCACATCGACACGCGTCTGGGGATGTTGCAGGCTGGCCAGGTCGATGTCCGCCTGGGCAAAAAGCTCCGTAATCGGCAGCCCTTCGGCGGCAAACAGATCTGCAATGCCACGCACCCAGGCGGCCGAGCTGGTGCGCTGCTGCAGGGGGGTCACGGGCATGTCGGGTTCTCAGGGTTTACGCGTGGGTGGTGGTGTGAAGTCACTGTTTTGGTGCCGTTGCGATAGTGGGCTGCAGGCCGGGCGTTCACACAATGCGCTCCGAGGTCAGGCCCTGCCGCAAGTGTGATGCGTTCCAGAGGCGCAACCCATTCCTGAAAACCCCGAAGGAGACAAGTATGGTTAATTTTCCCCGGTGTCTGCACTGGAGTGCAGCTGTGCTGACCGCAGTGGTCACATCGGCGTGTGGCGGCTTGGGTGGCACCTTGCCCGAACTGCGCGAAACGCGTTATGGCGTCGTCCGGGGCACGGATGACAGTGCGGCCAGCGGCACCTATGCATGGAAAGGGGTGCCCTACGCCACGCCCCCTGTGGGCCCATTGCGCTGGCAACCCCCGGCCGAGCCTGCAGCCTGGACGGGCGAGCGCAGCACCACCCAGTTTGGCAGTGCCTGCCTGCAGATGGGGCGCATCTACGGCCCGGGCGCCAACAACCGTTTTGACGACACCATTGGCCAGACGCTGAACACGCCCCTTGGCAGTGAAGACTGCCTCACCCTCAACATCTGGCGCCCCTCCACCGCGCAGGACAACCTGCCGGTGCTGGTCTTCATCCATGGCGGCAGTGCCATTTCCGGCTACACCGCAGACCCCGTGTACGACGGCGCGGCGCTGGCAAAGGCCGCCAATGCCGTTGTCGTCACGGCCAACTACCGGCTTGATGTGCTGGGGTACCTGCAACTGCCGGCCCTGCATGCGGGCACCGGTCCCTATACCGGCAACTACGCATTGCTGGACATCGTGCAGGCGCTGCGCTTCGTCCAGGGGAACATCACCCGTTTTGGAGGCAATGCGGGCAATGTCACGCTGATGGGACAGTCGGCCGGGGCCATCAACGTGCTGGCCCTGCTGACCTCGCCGCAGGCCAAGGGGCTGTTTCACAAGATCCTGCCGATTAGCGGCGGCATTTCACTGGCGTCCAACCTGCCGGCAGGCTCCGTTCCCACGCTCAATCCGGCCTCCCGCTATGCCGCGCAGGCGGGCATGCTGCTGGCCCACCTGGTGGTGGCCGATGGCCTGGCACCGGCTTTGCCGGAGGCGCAGAGCCTGGTGGCTGGCTGGACGCCGGACCAGGTGGGGAGCTATTTGCGCGGGAAGGATGCGCGGGTCATCCTGCAGACCGTGCTGGCCAAAGGCTTGACCAGTTCAGGGCCGATTCCTGACGGGGTGGTGGTGCCTCTCGATCCCATCACGGAGATTGCGGCCGGGCGCTATGAGAAGGTGCCGGTGCTTTCGGGCTACACGGCCGAGGAGGGCAAGCTGTTTGCACCCTTCCTGGTGCTGCTGGGGGGCAAGCCGGGGATGAAGATCGGCGATGCCGAGCGCTTTGCAATGATGCAAAGCTTTGACCCCGACGCGCCCGCCACGCTCACGGCAGCGGACATTCTGGACGCGTCCTACCTGCCAGTGACCACCCCCGGCACCGGCTGGAACGCACGCACCCAGATGCTGGGAAATGCGTTCATCGGTGCGAGCCGCGACAACCTGCTCAACGCCCTGCGGAGCCAGCAAGGCAATGTGTGGAACTATCAGTTCAACTGGGCGCAGCAGCCCGCACCCTGGAACGATGTGTACGGCGCGGCCCATGCGTTTGACCTGCCGTTCGTGTTCGGCAATTTCGGGCCTTCGGTGTTTGCCAAAGCGACCAACAGCACGTCCAACCAGGCGGGGCGCCTGGCGCTGTCCCGGGCCATGATGGACAGCGTGCGTGCCTTCGTGCACACCGGCGACCCCAACAATGCCACCCTGGGCCTGGCCTGGCAGCCCTGGCCCGGCAAGCTGTTGCTGGATGCGGACCAGAAGGCCATGCGCCTGAGTGTTCAATGAACCCGGGTGCCGTGTTCAACGGGCCGGGGGTGTGCTGTCACTGGGCCGCTGTGGCCGCCAGGTGCGCGCTGAGCCCGTCGTCATCCACGATGGTCACGCGGCCGAACTCCAGCGAAACGATGCCCGCGGCTTCCAGCGCGCGCAGCACGCGGTTGACGGTCTGGCGCGACAGCCCGGCCAGTTGCCCCAACTCGTCCTGCGTGAGGTTGATGCGGCGTGTGCTGCGCCAGAATGTGCGGCTGAGGTACAGCGCCACGCGGTGCTCTGGCGAGCGCATGCGTCCAGCCTCGATGATGGTCATGGCCTGGCCCAGCCGCACGTTGAAGAGCAGCACCAGAAACTGGTTGAACGCCAGGCTGGTTTCACGCAAGGTGGTGAACAGGGGCAGCGGCAGGCACAGGATCTGCGTGGGGCGCAATGCCACCACATCGTATTTGCGTGGCTCGGGCCGCATGGCCGAACCCTCGCCGAACCAGTCGCCGTCCGGGATGCCGATGAAGGCCGAGGCGCGCCCCTGGCATGCGGGGCTGCGCAGCATGACCAGGCCAGAGACCACAGCATGCCAGCCTTCCACCGCCGTGCCTGCGGGCAGCATCACATCGCCCTTGGCGCCCTCGATGGCGTACACGCTGCGGCGCACCTGTTCCTGCAGATCGGCCGACAGGCTGCCGAACCAGCGCTGGGACGCAATGAAGCGTTCGGTGGGGGAGGTGGGTCCAAACATGCATCGATTGTCGCCGCGCGGGGCGCGTTTAGTCGGGAAAACCCGGGGCAAATGTCAAGCAAACGACACGTGTTGGAGTTTGCTCCGCGGCCACGCACACTGCCACGGTTTTCTTACGGATGCCCGGGCATCGGGGCGGGTTGAATCAAGGAGTGGCACATGCTGAAGAAGAGGGCATTTCTGGGCGCGATGGGTGCTGCCGCATGGGCGCCCTGGGGCATGCTGCATGCTGCCAGCCCGGGGGTCACGGACCATGAAATCGTGCTGGGCCAGTCGCTGGACCTGAGCGGTCCGCTGGCCGAGATGGCGCCCGACATGGTGAACGCCACCAAGGTTTTCTTCGATGCCGTCAATGCGCAGGGCGGCGTGCATGGGCGGCGTATTCGCATGGTCACGCTGGATGACGGCTATAAGCCCGACAACACCGTGAAGAACGTGGGCAAGATGATCGCCGAGGACGGCGTGTTTGCCCTGTGCAACCTCACCGGCACGGCCAACGTGGCGGCCATCCTGCCGCTGCTGGCCAAGGAGAGCCCGCCCGTGCCGCTGGTTTCGCCCTTCACGGGGGCTGGCCTGGTCCGCGCACCGGGTCTGGACCATGTGTTCAACATCCGCGCCAGCTACGCTGACGAGGCCGAGAAGCTGGTGCAGCACCTCACCACGTTGGGCGTGCCGCGCATCTCGGTGCTGTGGGTGAACAACGGGTTTGGCAAGGACGGCCTGGACGGTGTGCGCAAATCCATGGAAAAGCGCGGCCTGCGCGTGCATTCGGACGCGCCCATCCAGGCCGATTCGTCCGATGTGCAGCAGGCCGTGACCGCGCTCGGTGCCAGTGAACCGGACGCCATCATCATGATCACCGCCGGGGCGCCCACGGTCTCGTTCATCAAGACCTACCGCAAGCTCAGCCGGGGGGCGCGTTTCTACACCTTGTCCGTCATGGGCACCCAGGCCACCTTGCGCGCGCTGGGGGAGGACGGTGTCGGTGTGGTGGTGACCTCGGTGGTGCCGTTTCCCTGGAGCCAGAGCATGCCGCTGGCGCGCGAATACCGTGCGGCCCTGAAGAAGGGCGGGTTCGAGAGCAACGCATCGTTCATCGGCCTGGAGGCCTACCTGAACGCCAAGGTGCTGCTGGAGGGGCTGCGCCGTGCGGGCAAGGACCTCACGCGCCCCCGCTTCCTGCAGGCCCTCGAATCCCTTCGCAGTTTCGACCTGGGCGGCTTCGAGGTGGACTACGGCAAAGGTGTGCGCCAAGGGTCGCGTTTTGTGGATTTGACCATCATCGGCAGGGGTGAGAAGTTCACCCGTTAGGATGGGGTTGTTTTGTTTTCAGGCATTGCTAAAGGAGTACACATGCTGGGTTTGATGCAGAGTCAGCCATTGCTGATTTCCTCGTTGATCGAGTTCGCGGAGCGCCACCATGGCGACGGAGAGATCGTCTCGCGCCGCGTGGAAGGCGACATCCACCGTTACACCTACAAGGATCTGGCGGAACGCTCGCGCCAGCTGGCCAATGCCCTTGATGGCGAAGCCCTGCAGTTCAGCGACCGCGTGGCCTCGCTGGCCTGGAACGGCTACCGCCACATGGAGATGTACTTTGGCGTGAGCGGCTCGGGCCGCGTGCTGCACACCATCAACCCGCGCCTGCATCCCGAGCAGATCGCCTGGATCGTGAACCATGCCGAAGACCAGATTCTCTGCTTCGACCTCACCTTCCTGCCCCTGGTGCAGGCCGTGCATGCCAAATGCCCCACGGTGAAGAAGTGGGTGGCCCTGTGCGACGCCGACAAACTGCCGGCCGATAGCGGTGTCCCCGGCCTGACCAGCTACGAAACCTGGATTGGTGCCCAGACCTCCGACTACGCCTGGCCGGTGTTCGACGAAAACACCGCGTCGAGCATGTGCTACACCAGCGGCACCACGGGCAACCCCAAGGCCGCCCTGTACAGCCACCGCTCGACCACGCTGCATGCTTACGCGGCGGCGCTGCCCGACGTGATGTGCCTGTCGGCGCGCGACGCCGTGCTGCCCGTGGTGCCCATGTTCCACGTCAACGCCTGGGGCATCCCGTACTCGGCGGCACTCACGGGCTGCAAGCTGGTGTACCCCGGCCCGGCCATGGATGGCAAGTCGATCTATGAACTGATCGAGTCCGAGAAGGTCAGCTACGCCGCGGGCGTGCCCACGGTCTGGCAGATGATGCTGGGCCACATGAAACCGGCCGGCCTGAAGTTCAGCACGCTCAAGCGCACCGTGATTGGCGGCTCGGCCTGCCCGCCCGCCATGATCACGGCTTTCCAGGAAGAGTACGGCGTGGAGGTGTTGCACGCCTGGGGCATGACCGAAATGAGCCCGCTGGGTACGTTGTGCACGCTCAAGAACAAGCAGCTCGGGCTGCCTGCGCAAGCGCAGATGAAGATCCGCCAGAAGCAGGGGCGCTCCATCTATGGCGTGGACATGAAGATCGTCGACGGGGAGGGCAACGAGCTGCCCTGGGACGGCAAGACCTACGGCGACCTGCTGGTGCGCGGCCCCTGGATCCTGGACACCTACTACAAAGGCGAGAGCCCGCTGGTCAAGGACGCGCAGGGCAGGGGCTGGTTCCCCACCGGCGACGTGGCCACCATCGATGCCGACGGCTTCATGCAGATCACCGACCGCAGCAAGGACGTGATCAAGTCCGGCGGTGAATGGATCAGCTCCATCGACATCGAGAACATCGCCATGGCCCACCCGGCCATCGCCATGGCCGCCTGCATCGGCATGCCGCACCCCAAGTGGGATGAGCGCCCCATCGTGGCGGTCACGAAGAAGCCCGGCGCCGAGGTGACACGCGAGGAGCTGCTGAAGTTCTACGAAGGCAAGACTGCCAAGTGGCAGATCCCCGACGACGTGGTGTTCGTGGACGCCATTCCGCTGGGTGCCACCGGCAAGATGCTCAAGACAAAGCTGCGCGAGCAGCTCAAGGATTACAAGCTCCCGGGCCTGTAATGCATGCTGCTGCGGTGCTTGGGGAGTGCCGCAGCAGTCGCGTGTGTGATAGGTGCTAGGGGCAATCCCTGAGCAATGACGCACCGCAACACTGTACGCTGCGAATGTCGATTCAACTGGAGACTGAAAAAATGAAATTTGCTATTAAAGCTGTAGCTGCTTCCGTAATTCTGGCAAGCGCTGGCGGCGCTTTCGCTCAACAAGGTGAAACCGTCAAGATCGCTTGGCTCGACCCGCTGTCCGGCCTGATGGCCGCCGTGGGAACGAACCAGCTCAAGAGCTTCCAGTTCATCGCCGAGGAGTTCAACAAAAAGAACGCCGCTGGCGTGAAGTTCGAGATCATCGGCATCGACAACAAACTCAGCCCCCAGGAAACCTCCAACGCGCTGCGTTCGGCCATGGACCAGGGCGTGCGCTACGTCGTGCAGGGCAACGGCTCGGGCGCGGCGCTGGCCATCATGGATGCCCTGGAAAAGCACAACGCCCGCAACCCGGGCAAGGAAGTGGTGTACCTGAACTACGCCGCCGTGGACCCGGACCTGACCAACAGCAAGTGCAGTTACTGGCACTTCCGTCTGGATGCTGACACTTCCATGAAGATGGAAGCGCTGACCACCTACATGAAGGACCTGCCTGATGTCAAGAAGGTCTACCTGATCAACCAGAACTACTCGCACGGCCACCAGGTCTCCAAGAACGCCAAGGAGATGATGAAGCGCAAGCGCCCCGACGTGCAGTTCGTGGGTGACGACCTGCACCCCCTGGCCCAGGTGCGCGATTTCGCGCCCTACATCGCCAAGATCAAGGCCTCGGGCGCCGACAGCGTGATTACCGGCAACTGGGGTTCTGACCTGGCACTGCTCATCAAGGCGGCCAACGACGCCGGTCTGAACAACGTCAACTTCTACACCTACTACGGCTCCGTCACGGGCAGCCCCACCGCCATGGGCCCCGCAGCCGCCGGCCGCGTGTACATGGTGGCCTATGCCCACATGAACCTGCCTGGCCCGCTGCACCAGATCGTGGTGGACTACAAGAAGAAGTTCGGCGACGACATGTACACCGGCGCCGTCTACCACGCCTTCACCATGTTGACCGAGGCCTTTGTCAAGACCAAGTCCACGGACCCTGTCAAGGTGGCGGCCGCCATGGAAGGCATGAAGTTCAAGAGCTTCAATGGCGAGGTCGAGATGCGCAAGACCGACCACCAGCTCCAGCAAGGCCTGTTCATCTCCAAGTGGGACAAGGCCGGTGGCAAGTACCCGATCGACTCTGAAGGCACGGGCTACACCTTTATTCCCGTGAAGTACTACGAGCCCTACGTGGCCAGCACGCCCACCTCGTGCCAGATGAAGCGTCCTTCCTGAGGCAGCTTTGCAATCGCAGGAGGCCCGACACCCCTCGGGCCTCTTTTTTTGACCCAGAAATGAAGAATTTCAATGAGTCTTGAATTTTTCGTGATCTCCACGCTCAATGGCGTGAGCTATGGCCTGCTGCTGTTCATGCTCAGCTCGGGCCTCACACTCATCTTCAGCATGATGGGCGTGCTCAATTTCGCGCACACCAGTTTCTACATGCTGGGTGCCTACTTTGCCTACACGATCTCCAGCGTCGTGGGCTTCTGGCCAGCACTGGTGCTGGCGCCGCTGGCCGTTGGTGCGATGGGGGCGCTGTTCGAGCGCTACAGCCTGCGCCGGGTGCACAAGTTCGGCCATGTGCCCGAGCTGCTGGTGACCTTCGGCCTGTCCTACCTCATCCTGGAACTGGTGCAGCTCGTCTGGGGCCGCTCGACCGTGCCCTATGGTCTGCCCGAGCAGCTGCAGGGCCCCCTGTTCACGCTGTATGACACGCAGTTCCCCAAGTCGCGCTCGTTCGTCATGCTGGTGGCCATGCTCATGCTGGTGTCGGTCTGGCTGCTGCTCACGCGCACCCGCATCGGTCTGGTGATCCAGGCGGCGCTCAAGCACCCCGAGATGGTGCAGGCGCTGGGCCACAACGTGCCGCGCGTGTTCATGCTGGTGTTTGGCGGTGGTTGCGCGCTGGCGGGGCTGGCCGGCGTGATTGGCGGCAACACCTACGTGACCGAGCCCGCCATGGCGGCGTCGGTCGGCTCCATCATTTTCGTGGTGGTGGTGGTGGGCGGCATGGGCTCGCTGGCGGGCGCCTTTCTGGCCTCGCTGCTCATCGGCCTGGTGCAGACCTTTGCCGTGGCCATTGACCATTCGCTGGCCACCGGCCTGCAGGCCCTGGGCATGACGGTGACCGAAGAAACCTTCGGCTGGCCGCTGCTCAAACTGACCGTTTCGCAGGTGGCTCCCATCCTGCCGTACCTGTTCCTGGTACTGATCCTGATCTTCCGCCCGAAGGGCCTTCTGGGCACGCGGGAGGACTGAACCCATGACCACCACCACATCCACCACCACGTCGTACTACCGGTTCAAGCCCTGGAACGTGGGCCGCATCATCGTCTGGGGCCTGTTCGCGCTGCTGCTGATCGTTGCGCCCATGCTGTTCAAGAGCAGCCTGGCACTGACCATGCTCTCGCAAATCGGCTACCTCATCATCATCTGCCTGAGCTACAACATGCTGCTGGGGCAGGGGGGCATGCTCAGCTTCGGCCACGCGGTCTACACCGGGCTGGGCTCGTTCATCGCCATCCATGCCATGAACCTCGCCAGCAAGGGCTCGCTGCCCATTCCACTGGTGCTCATTCCGCTCGTTGGCGGCGTGGCGGGCATGCTGTTTGCCGTGCTGCTGGGCTACGTGACGACCAAGAAAGCCGGTACCACCTTCGCCATGATCACCCTGGGCATCGGTGAGCTGGTGGCCTCGATGGCGCTGATGTTCCCCGAGTTCTTCGGCGGCGAGGGCGGCATCACCACCGACCGCGTCTACGGCGGCTCGTTCCTGGGCATCACCTTCGGCCCGGCCATTCAGGTGTATTACCTGATCGCGGCCTACTGCTTCGTCTGCACCGCCGCCATGTTTGCCTTCACGGGCACGCCGCTGGGGCGCATTCTGAATGCCGTGCGCGACAACCCCGAGCGCGTGGAGTTCATTGGCTACAACACCCAGCGCGTGCGCTACTTCGCCTTCATCATCGCCGGCTTCTTTGCCGGTATTGGCGGGGGGCTGACGGCCATCAACTTCGAGATCATCACCGCCGCCGACAGCGTCAGCGTGATCCGTTCGGGTGGCTACCTGCTGTTCACCTTCCTGGGCGGCGCCACGTTCTTCTTCGGCCCTATCATTGGCGCCGTGCTGCTGGTGTTTGCCTCGGTGCTGCTGTCCGAGCTGTCCAAGGCCTGGCTGCTGTACCTGGGCCTGGTGTTCCTGTTCATGGTGATGTATGCGCCCGGTGGCGTGGCCAGCCTGATCATGATGAACCTGCGCCTGGCCAAATTCGGCAAGCTTCGCAGCCTGTGGCCGTCCTACCTGGGGCTGGCGGGCACGGGGCTGGTGGCGGTGCTGGGCGCGGCGTGCATGGTCGAGATGACCTACCACCTGCAGCTCAATGCGGCGCTGGGCCCTGTCATGACATTCCTGGGCGCGACCCTTGATGCCACAGCATTGTCGAGCTGGTTCGGGTCCATTTTCGTGCTGCTGACCGGGCTGGGGCTGTTTGAACTGTGCCGCCGCCAGTTCCTGCAGCAATGGAGCCGCATCCAGGAAGAGATCGAGCACCAAATCAAGCGTGGGGAGGCGCTGTAAACCATGGCGCAAGACGCTACTTATGCACTGGAGCTGCGCGAACTGCGCAAGAGCTTCGGCAAGACGGAAATCATTCGGGGTGCCAATCTGGCGGTCAATGCTGGCGAACGCGTGGCCATCATTGGCCCCAACGGTGCGGGCAAGTCCACGCTGTTCAACCTGATCAGCGGGCGCTTTGCGCCCACCAGCGGTGAAGTGATCCTCAACGGCCAGCGCATCGACGGCAAAAAGCCCTACGAGATCAACCGCATGGGGCTGAGCCGGAGCTTCCAGATCACCAACATCTTCCCCAATCTCAGCGTGTTCGAGAACCTGCGCTGCGGTGTGCTCTGGAGCATGGGCTACAAGTACACCTTCCTGCGCTTTCTCTCGGGGCTCGATGATGCCAACGAGCGCGCCAAGCAACTCATGGAGATGATCAAGCTGGAGAAGAAGCGCGACACGCTGGCGGTGAACCTCACCTATGCCGAACAGCGCGCGCTGGAGATCGGGATCACCATCGCCGGGGGCGCCAACGTCATCCTGCTCGATGAACCCACCGCCGGCATGAGCCGCAGCGAGACCACGCGTTTCATTCACCTCATCAAGGAAGTGACCGTGGGCCGCACCCTGCTGACCGTGGAGCACGACATGGGCGTGGTGTTCGGCCTGGCCGACAAGATCGCCGTGGTGGTGTACGGTGAGGTCATCGCCTTCGACACCCCGGACAAAGTGCGCGCCAATGCGCGCGTGCAGGAGGCCTACCTGGGCTCCGCCGTGGCCGATGCACAGGCGGGGGGACACTGACATGCTGCATATCAACAACCTCCACGCTTACTACGGCAAAAGCCATGTGCTGCATGGCGTCGCCTTTGACGTCCAGCCGGGCGAAATCGTCGCGCTGCTGGGCCGCAACGGCTCGGGCCGCTCCACCACCGCCAAGGCCATCATGGGCCTGGTGGACTGGGAAGGCACGCTGCAATGGAAGGGCCAGGACCTCAACGGCAAAAAAGCCTACGAAGTCGCCCACCTGGGCCTGGGCTACGTGCCCGAAAGCCGCGACGTGTTTCCCAACCTCACGGTGCACCAGAACCTGCTGCTGGGCCAGAAGGGCAGTGGCAAGGGCAGCCGCTGGACGTTCGACGACATGTACACCATGTTCCCGCGCCTGCACGAGCGGCGCAACATCGAGGCGGGCGTGATGTCGGGCGGCGAGCAGCAGATGCTCACGCTGTGCCGCACCCTCATGGGCGACCCCGACCTCATCATCATCGACGAGCCCACCGAGGGCCTGGCGCCCAAGATCGTCGAACTGGTGGGCCAGTACCTGAAGAAGATCAAGGAGCGCGGCATCTCCGTGCTGCTGATCGAGCAGAAGCTCACCATCGCCATGGACATTTCCGACCGCGCGCTCGTCATGGGCCACGGCAGCATCGTGTTCCAGGGCACGCCCGACGAACTGCGCGCCAACAGCTACGTGCGCAAGGAGTGGCTGGAGGTCTGAGCCGCAGCGTTCTGGCCAGTCTGGCGCCTTGCGCGAACGTGCAGGGCGCCTTTTTTTTGCCTTTGTCCCAGGCGAGACAAAGCCCCACTGGCAAAGCGGGCAGAAGTCTCTACAATCAAAATCGCACGACCGTTCTTTTTCCAATTTTCCAAGGAACAACAGCATGACCGCTGAATACAAAGTCCACGGCAATGTCGCCGTGATCACGCTGGCCAACCCGCCTGTGAACGGCCTGGGCCTGTCCACCCGCCAGGGCATCGTCGAGGGCCTGAACCAGGCCAATGCCGACGCCACCGTCAAGGCCATCGTCATCACCGGTGCCGGGGGCGCGTTCTCCGGCGGTGCCGACATCAAGGAATTCGGCACCGACCGTGCCATGCAGGAGCCCAACCTCAATTCGGTCATCGCGGCCCTGGAAAATTCGGACAAGCCCGTCGTCGCGGCCATCCACAGCGTGGTGATGGGCGGCGGCCTGGAACTGGCCCTGGGCTGCCACTACCGTGTGGCCGCCCCCGGCTGCAGCGTGGCGCTGCCCGAAGTCAAGCTGGGCATCCTGCCCGGCGCCGGCGGCACGCAGCGCCTGCCGCGCGTGATTGGCGTCGAGCCCGCCCTGAACATGATCGTGAGCGGCGAAGCCATCAAGAGCGAGATGCTCGCCATGCTGCCCGGCCAGAAGCTGTTCGACAAGCTGGTGGATTCGCCCGAAGCGCTGGCCGCCGAGGCGCTGGCCTTCGCGCAGAGCGTGGCCGATGTACGCCCGCTGCCACTGGTGCGCAACCTGCCGTGCAAGCACCCCGAGGGCGATGCGTACTTCCAGTTCGCGCGCAACATGGTCAAGGGCATGAGCAAGAACTTCCCGGCCCCCGCCAAGTGCGTAGACGCCGTGGAGGCCGCCACCAAGAAGAAGTTCGCCGATGGATTGGCCACCGAGCGTGACATCTTCATCAACCTGATGTGGACGGCCGAGTCGCGCTCGCTGCGCCACCTGTTCCTGGCCGAGCGTGCCGCGAGCAAGATCCCCGACGTGCCCTCCGACACCCCCAAGCGCGAGATCAAGGCCGTGGCCGTGATCGGCGCCGGCACCATGGGCGGCGGCATTGCCATGAATTTCCTGAACGCCGGCATTCCCGTCAGGATGCTGGAAATGAAGCAGGAGGCGCTGGACCGTGGCATCGCCACCATCCGCAAGAACTACGAAGCCCAGGTGGCCAAGAAGAAGCTCAAGCAGGACAAGTACGAGCAGCGCATGGCGCTGCTGAGCACCACGCTGAGCTATGACGACCTCACGGACGCCGACCTCGTGATTGAGGCCGTGTTTGAAGAGATCGGCGTCAAGGAGGCTGTGTTCAAGGAACTCGACCGCGTGATGAAGCCCGGCGCCATCCTGGCCTCCAACACCTCCACGCTGGACGTGAACAAGATTGCCCACTTCACCAAGCGTCCGCAGGACGTGGTGGGCCTGCACTTCTTCAGCCCCGCCAACGTGATGAAGCTGCTCGAAGTGGTGCGCGGCGACGCCACTGCCAAGGACGTGCTCGCCACCGTGATGGCGATCGCCAAGAAGATCCGCAAGACCGCCGTGGTCTCCGGCGTGTGCGACGGCTTCATCGGCAACCGCATGATCGAGCAATACGGCCGCCAGGGCGGCTTCCTGCTGGATGAAGGCTGCACGCCCGAGCAGGTGGACAAGGCGATGGAAAAATTCGGCATGGCCATGGGCCCGTTCCGCATGGGCGACCTGGCCGGCAACGACATCGGCTGGGCTATCCGCAAGCGCCGCTACCAGGAAAAGCCCGACATGAAGTACAGCAAGACCGCTGACCTGCTGTGCGAGAAGGGCCGTTTCGGCCAGAAGACCGGTGCGGGCTGGTACGACTACGTGCCCGGCAAGCGCGACGCCATCCCGAACGCCGAAGTGGTCAAGATGATCGAGGACCACCGTGCCTCGCTTGGCATCACGCCCCGCAAGATCTCCGACGAAGAAATCGTGCAGCGCCTGGTGTTCGCCCTGGTGAACGAAGCGGCCTTCATCCTCGAAGAAGGCATTGCCAACAAGGCCAGCGACATCGACGTGGTCTACATCTTTGGCTACGGCTTCCCGGTGCACCGTGGCGGCCCGCTGAACTACGCCAACGAAGTCGGCCTGTTCAACGTGGTCCAGGCCATGAACCGCTTTGCCAAGAACCCGCTGGACGATGCCGCCTTCTGGAAGCCCGCCCCGCTGCTGGCCAAGCTGGCCGCTGAAGGTAAAACCTTCAACTAAGCGCGCAGCCACACCACCGAACAAGGAAACCACATGACTTCCGCAGTAATCGTATCGACCGCACGCACCCCCCTGACCAAGAGCTGGAAGGGCGCCTTCAACATGACCCACGGCGCCACCCTGGGCGGCCACGTGATTCAGCACGCCATCCAGCGCGCCGGCATTGAAGCCGGTGAGGTGGACGACGTCATCATGGGCTGCGGTACCCCCGAGGGTGCCAGCGGCGCCAACATCGCCCGCCAGGCCGCCCTGCGTGCCGGTTGCCCCATCACCGTGTCGGGCATGACCATCAACCGCTTCTGCTCGTCCGGCCTGCAGACCATTGCCACGGCCGCGCAGCGCATCATTGCCAATGAAGGCGACATCTACGTGGCCGGTGGCCTGGAAACCATCTCCTGCACCGCGCAGGAGATGAACCACCACATGCTGCAGGAAACCTGGCTGATGAAGAACAAGCCCGAGGTGTACTGGCCCATGCTGCAGACGGCAGAGCAGGTCGCCAAGCGCTACAACATCAGCCGCGAAGCCATGGACGAATACGGCGCCGCCAGCCAGCAAAAAGCCAGTGCCGCGCTGGAAAAGGGCCTGTTCACCGATGAAATCGCCCCCATCACCGTGACCATGGGCGTGGCCGACAAGGTCATGGGCCTGACCACCAAGCAGGTCACCGTGAGCGTGGACGAAGGCATCCGCGCTGGCACCACCTATGACGGCATCAAGGGCCTGCGCTCGGCGCTGCCCGGCGGCCTGGTGTCGGCCGGCAATGCCAGCCAGCTGTCCGACGGTGCGGGCGCCGTGGTCGTCATGCACGAAGACCTGGCCGCCAAGAAGGGCCTCAAGCCCCTGGGCCGCTTCCTGGGCTTTGCCGTGGCCGGCTGCGAACCCGACGAAATGGGCATCGGCCCGGTGTTCGCCATCCCCAAGGTGCTCAAGCGCCTGGGCCTCACGATGAACGACATCGACCTCTGGGAACTGAACGAAGCCTTCGCCGTGCAGGTGCTCTACTGCCGCGACAAGCTGGGCATTCCTGCCGACAAGCTCAACGTCAACGGCGGTGCCATCGCCGTGGGCCACCCCTTCGGCATGAGCGGCCAGCGTCTCACCGGCCACGCCCTCATCGAAGGCAAGCGCCGTGGCGCCAAGCGCGTCTGCGTGACCATGTGCATCGGCGGCGGCATGGGCGCTGCGGGCATTTTTGAAGTGCTGTAAGCGCTGACGACGCTCTGAACAACGCCCCGCGCAGGCCGGCAAGGTTTGCGCGGGGCGTTTTTTTTGATGGCTGGAAGCACTTGGGGGCGCTTCCGATGCCTGCCGTGGCCTGAGATGCGGATTGATCTCGGCAATACGCAGCCCAAGCCCGGTTGAACCCTTGGTGTTTTCTGAGGCTGAAAAATCAGAGGCAAAACACCCTTTCGCGCTTATGGAGTCTGCGCTGACAGCTATGAAGACGGGAGCACAATGGTGGCCCGTGTGCCGTGTGGTCCATATGCGCCGGGGCACCGCAACCCATCCCCCTTTGCACCATGACCCACCTGCGCACCCGTGCTGTCCATGCCGGCCAGCACCCCGACCCCACCACCGGCGCCATTGCCACGCCCATCAGCCAGACCACGGCCTTTGGCTACGGCACGCTGGAGCGGGGCGCCGCCATCTTTGCGGGTGAGGCCCCCGGCTACCGCTACAGCCGCTTCGCCAACCCCACCGTGGCCGCGCTGGAGGCCAAGATGGCCGACCTGGAAGGGGCTGCAGCCGCCGTGGCGTTTGCCAGCGGCACGGCCGCATCGTCGTCGGTGCTGCTGGGGCTTTTGAGCCCGGGGGACGAACTGGTGTTTCTGGGCCCGCTGTATGGCGGCACCGAAGGCCTGCTGCGCTCCCTGGGCGAGCGCTGGGGCATCACGGTGGTGGACGCCACCACGCGCGGCCTGCAAGCCTGCCTGACGCCGGCCACCCGCATGGTCTGGGTGGAGACGCTCACCAACCCCACGCTGCGCCTGCACGACCTGGCCCAGGTGGCCGCCGTGGCGCGCGCCCATGGCGCCATCACCGTGGCCGACAACACCTTCTGCACCCCCTGCCTGGTGCGCCCGCTGGAGCTGGGCATCGACCTCGTGCTGCATTCCATGACCAAGTACCTCGGCGGCCATGGCGACGCCACGGGCGGCCTGGTGGCTGGATCAGAGGCCCTGGTGGGCACCGTGCGCAAAACCGGCCTGGGCCATGTGGGCGGCAACCTTGCGCCGCAAGAGGCCTTCCTGTTTCTGCGCGGCATCAAGACCCTGCCGCTGCGCATGGCCGCCCACTGCGAAGGGGCGGCTGCGGTGGCGCACTATCTATCCACGCACCCCGCTGTGCGCGCCGTGCACTACCCCGGCCTGCCGTGCCACCCCCAGCACGCGCTGGCACAGCGCCAGTTGCAGGGCGGGTTTGGCGGCATGGTGTCGTTCGAGTTGGCACGCAGCGAACGCGCCGCCGCCGCGCAGGTGCTCAACCGCCTGGGGCTGTTCACCCAGGCCGTGTCCCTGGGCGATGTGGACAGCCTGGCCTGCCACCCGGCCAGCACCACGCACAGCTTTGTCTCGGCCGAGGCCCGGGCCGCCAATGGCGTGACCGAGGGGCTGATACGCTTGAGCGTGGGGATCGAGCACCCGGACGATTTGATTGCTGATCTGAACCGGGCACTGGCGGCGTGAATCTGAGAAGGCGGTGGTATGTGGGTGACGGGCTGGCTTTTGGCAAGCTCGCGCGAGCGACCGTTCAAGGCTGATTTGAGTCACTCGGCTTTGACGGTTATCGTGACTACGGCGATTAAGACCTGACATCCCACAGACAACGACTTCTATGGCCGCTGTACCGCCGAGACCGGACATTCGGAGTTCAGTGTCGGCAAACCACCCATAAACGACCGCTTTGGTGCGGGCTGAATTGGCGCTGTCGACCCGTTGCGGTGGTACCGGGCCCCAAAGCGAAGCAGTCGCTGGGTGGCAGCAGATGCCGGGTTTCGTGGTTTACTTATACATAGGCGGATTCAAAACTGAAGTGCAACACCCTGGATTCCAATGATTCAGGGCAGCATTGGCATCATCAAATGGCGCAATTCCATTTCAACCTGAACATTTCCGCGACTGAGTACCTCCAATACTATCGGGGGCACGTCAAGAACGTCATTGCCAGTTGCCTGGATGGTTCCACTGTTCAATTTCCTGCTGGGTTACTTACGCCTTTTGTGACATCTTCCGGTGTACGCGGCAGTTTCGTTCTGACTTGTGACGATTCAGGCAAAGGGGCCCAACTTCAGCGGAAATAGGCCTCTGCGACAGGACCGAACCGACAGAATGCTCACGCTGCGGATTCGGCATTGCCTGTAGATGGTCAGCTTCAGGCTGGAAGCGGTCCTTCGCATCTACCTACGGGTAAGCAGTAGCGGTAGCGAACCTAGTGTTCTGAATCGGAAGTTCGCTGCATAAAGATGCCGAGAATCGCCGTCATGCTGCGTTGCAAATCCTCGCGATAGCGACGGCTATCGCGAGGATTTGCGCCTTGCCTGACAACGATTTCGACATCTTTGTTTTTCAACGAACTTCCAACTCAGAACACTAGCAAGGGCTAAGCGCCCTCGAAGTCGGGTGGTGGTTCGCCCTTCTCTGCGCGGTTCTTCGCTAGCATCCGCCCAAAGTGCGCCTGCATCTCCTTTGAAAACCGTACTTCCGCCAAGAAGGCGGAAAAATTGCCGGTAACGCCCGCAAAGCGCTGGAAGCTAAGACGGGTAAGAAGGTGGTGAGCAAGGCCAATTATCTGCCCGCGCCAGCCACGTCCGATCGGTTGGCAGACATTCCGCCAGCCCCGCCCGCAAAGCCCAAAGTGCGTCAATGACAGCCAGCTTCATCGCCTGCATCGATGAGAGCGGCGACGAAGGCTTTGTCTTCCTGTCGGGCGAAGAAGGCGCAGGGCCGTTTACAGGCAGCCTCCCCTTGGCCGCGTCGCGCATCTGACATGCCCGACCGGGTGCCCCCACCCATAATTTGGGCATGACGACCTCCCTCCGCTCCACCCTCGACTTCCTGCTTTACAACTGGCTCCAGGCCGAATCGCTCAGCGCGCGCGAGCGGTTTGCCGACCATTCGCGCGAGACGTTTGATGCCGTGCTCGACACCTGCGAGCGCATCGCGCGCGAGAAATACGCGCCGTTCAACCGCACGGTGGACACGCAGGAGCCGCATTTCGACGGCGAGCGCGTCACGCTGCCGCAGGCCACCAAGGATGCGTATGACGCCTACGCCGCTTCGGGCATGCTCAGCGCGGCGCAGGATTACGACATTGGCGGCATGCAGCTGCCCTACACGGTGGACGCGGCGGCCAATGCGTTTTTTGCCGTGGCGTCGATCAGCATCAGCTCCAGCCTGCTGAGCGTGGGCAATGCCAATTTGCTGATGGTGCATGGCACCGATGTGCAGAAGAAGGTGTTTGCGCTCAACGAGTTCTCGGGGCGCTTCTCGGGCACCATGTGCCTGAGCGAGCCGCAGGCGGGCTCGTCCTTGAGCGATGTGGCCACGCGTGCTGTGCCGGACGGTGAAGGCTTCGAGGCCGATCCGCTGGGCCCGCGCTACCGCCTTACGGGCAACAAGATGTGGATCTCGTCGGGCGAGCACGACCTGTCGGAGAACATCGTCCACCTCGTGCTGGCCAAGATTCCGGGGCCGGATGGCAAGCTGGTGCCGGGCACGCGCGGCATTTCGCTGTTCATCGTGCCCAAGAAGCTGGTGGATACCGAAGGCAACCTGACCGGCGTGCGCAACGATGTGGCGCTGGCCGGCCTGAACCACAAGCTGGGCTGGCGCGGCACCACCAACACGCTGCTCAACTTTGGTGAAGGCAAATACCCCGTTGAGGGCAGGGCGGGGGCCGTGGGCTACCTGGTGGGCCAGCCGGGCAAGGGCCTGGCGTGCATGTTCCACATGATGAACGAGGCGCGCATCGGTATCGGCATGGCCGCCACCATGCTGGGCCTGGCGGGCTATTACGCCAGCCTGGACTACGCGAAGAACCGCCCGCAGGGCCGGCCCGTGGGCCAGGGGGGCAAGGACGCCGCACAGCCCCAGGTGCGCATCATCGAGCACGCCGACGTCAAGCGCATGCTGCTGGCGCAAAAGAGCTATGGCGAGGGCGCGCTGGCGCTCAACCTGTTCTGTGCCCGCCTGGTGGACGAGCAGCACACCGGCGCGCCCGATGCCGCCGACGAGGCGCGCCTGCTGCTGGAAGTGCTCACGCCCATCGCCAAAAGCTGGCCCAGCGAGTTCTGCCTGGAGGCCAACTCGCTGGCCATCCAGATCCACGGCGGCTATGGCTACACGCGCGACTTTCCGGTGGAGCAGTACTGGCGCGACAACCGCCTGAACATGATCCACGAGGGCACGCACGGCATCCAGGCGGCCGATCTGCTGGGCCGCAAGGTGCTGATGGAGAACGGCCGGGGCCTGCAGCTGCTGGCCGCGCGCATGCAGGCCACCATGGCGCAGGCCGCCGCCGTGCCTGCGCTGGCAGATTACGCCGCGCAGCTGGGCGATGCCCTGCAGCAGGTGGCCGCCGCCACGCAGGCCGCCTGGGCCACCGGCAACCCGGTGGACGCCCTGGCCAACGCCGTGCCCTACATGCAGGCCTTCGGCCACACGGTGCTGGCCTGGGTGTGGCTGGACGTGGCGCTGGCCACGCTGCGCGCGGATGCTACGCTTTCAGTAGCTGCTAGCGCAGGAAGAATGGGCGCTGCACGCTATTTTTACCATTACGAGTTGCCGAAGATCGGCGCCTGGCTCAAAGTGGCCGCCAGCCGCGATGCCACCTGCGCCAGCCTGCCCGAAGACGCTTTCTGATACGTATGGGCCTGCCGGAGCGCCGTGCCCGGTGCACCGCTACCATGCTTGCGGGTGCCATGCTGGTGCCTGTGCGTTTTCCCCTGGCCAATCGCTCAGGAGACAGGCGCGCCCGACGCGGGCGGCGCACAATTGTTCACATCGCCCTGGCGCCTTTGTGGTGCGCCGGGCCCCCCACCAAGGAGATGCTTCCATGACCCGTACCATCCAGCAACTGTTCGACCTCAAGGGCAAGACCGCCCTGGTGACCGGGGGCTCGCGCGGCCTGGGCCTGCAAATGGCGCATGCGCTGGGCGAGGCTGGTGCGCGCATCATGCTCAGCTCGCGCAAGGCCGCCGACCTGGAAGAAGCCGCCGCCGACCTGCAGGCCGCAGGCATCGACGCGCGCTGGATCGCCGCCGACTGCGCGCAGGAGGCCGAAATCCACCGCCTGGCGCGCGAGACGATGGAGCGCATGGGCGACATCGACATCCTCGTCAACAACGCTGGCGCCACCTGGGGCGCGCCCGCCGAAGACCACCCGCTCGACGCCTGGGACAAGGTGATGAACCTCAACGTGCGCGGCTACTTCCTGCTGAGCCAGTATGTGGCCAAGCACAGCATGATCGGGCGGCGCAGCGGCAGCATCATCAACGTGGCGTCCATCGCCGGGCTGGGCGGCAACCCGCAGGGCATGAACACCATTGCCTACAACACCTCCAAGGGCGCGGTCATCAACTTCACGCGCGCGCTGGCGGCCGAGTGGGGCAAATACGGCATCCGCGTCAATGCCATCTGCCCGGGCTTCTTCCCGAGCAAGATGACCATGGGCACGCTCAAGGCGCTGGGCGAAGAGAACCTCATTGGCCACGCCCCCCTGGGCCGCCTGGGCGACGACGAAGACCTCAAGGGCCTGTGCGCACTGCTGGCGTCCGACGCGGGCAAGCACATCACCGGCCAGTTCATGGCCGTGGACGGTGGCGTGAGCGCGGTCACCGGGGGCTGACGGCATGGCGGAAAACAATGGCTTCGGGGTCGAGATCCCCTTCGTCAACCACCTGGGCTTCACGCTCGAATTCATGCAGGGCGGCCATTCCGAGCTGCGCTACGAAGCCAAGCCTGAGCACCTGAACTCGTTCAGTGTGACGCACGGCGGCGCCACCATGACGCTGCTCGACGTGGCCATGGCCACGGCAGCGCGCAGTGATACGCCCGACATGGGCGTGGTCACCATCGAGATGAAGACCAGCTTCATGCAGGCCGCGCGCGGCCCGCTGGTGGCCAAGGGCCGCCTCATCCACCGCACCGCCACCATGGCCTTCACCGAAGGCACGGTGTACGACGCCGAGGGCCGCGTGTGCAGCCATGCCACGGGCACCTTCAAGTATGTGCGCCGCCTGCCGGTCGATGGCCGCAATGTGCACCAGCTTCGGGTCATCTCCACAGACTGACCCCGTAGTTTTAGATGAAAAGTGGCTGCAGCGCTTGATGGTCAAGCGCAAGCAGCTATTGAAAATATAGCAAAAGGAGACATCCATGCCCCGCAATCAGCAAATCCTGCTCGACAACCGCCCCCAGGGCGAAGCCACGGTGGACAACTTCCGCCTTGTTGCCACCGACACCCCCGCGCTGCAGGACGGCCAGGTGCTGGTGCGCCACCACTTCCTGAGCCTGGACCCGTACATGCGCGGCCGCATGAACGACAGCAAGAGCTACGCCGCCAGCCAGGCGCTGGGCGAGGTGATGATCGGCGGCACCGTGGGCGAAGTGGTTGAGAGCCGCCACCCCAAGTACGCCGTGGGCGACAAGGTGGTGGGCATGGGCGGCTGGCAGGAATACAGCGTGGTCGATGGCAATGCCGTGGGCGCGCTGCGCAAGGTGGACACCACCCATGTGCCGCTGTCGCACTACCTGGGCGCTGTGGGTATGCCCGGCGTGACGGCATGGTATGGCCTGGTCAAAATCATCGCCCCCAAGGCGGGCGACACCGTGGTGGTGAGCGCCGCCACCGGCGCCGTGGGCAGCGCGTTTGCCGCACTGGCCAAGGCGCGCGGCTGCCGTGCCGTGGGTATTGCCGGCGGGCCGGACAAGTGCCGCTACGCCGTGGAAGAGCTGGGTTTTGACGCCTGCATTGATTACAAGGAGCACAGCGACGTCAAGGCCATGTCTAGGGCCCTCAAGGACGCTTGTCCCGACGGCATCGACGGCTACTTCGAGAACGTGGGCGGCTGGATCATGGACGCCGTGATGCTGCGCATGAACGCCTTCAGCCGCATCGCCGTGTGCGGCATGATCGCTGGCTATGACGGTGCGCCCCTGCCCATGGCCAACCCGGCGCTGATTCTCATCAACCGCATGAAGATCGAAGGCTTCATCGTCAGCGAGCACATGGAAGTCTGGCCCGACGCTCTGACCGAACTGGGCACCTTGGTGGGCACCGGCAAGCTGCGCCCGCGCGAGAGCATTGCCCAGGGCATTGCCGCCGCGCCCGAGGCCTTCCTGGGTCTGCTCAAGGGCAAGAACTTCGGCAAGCAGCTCGTCAAGCTGATCTGAACCGGGTCGGGCGATGTCCCTTGCGCTGCACTGGACCTGGAAGCGTTTCGACGACCTGGGCGTGCATGCCCTGCACGACGCGCTGGCCCTGCGCTGCCGCGTCTTCATCCTGGAACAGGGCCCTTACCAGGACCCGGACGACGCCGACAAGCATTCCTGGCACCTGCTGGGTTACGACGGCGCGGGCCGGCTGATGGCCTGCCTGCGCGTGGCGGACCCGGGCGTGAAGTTTGCCGAGCCCGCCATTGGCCGCGTGGTCACCGCACCCGAGGCGCGTGGCCAGGGCCTGGGCCGCGCGCTCATGCAGGAAGGCATGGCGCGCTGCCGCCTGGCCTGGCCGGGCAGGGCGGTGCGCATCAGTGCGCAGGCGCACCTGCAACCGTTCTACGGCGCGCTGGGCTTCGTGGCTGCGTCGGATGTGTACCTCGAAGACGATATTCCCCACATCGAAATGGTGTGGCAAGCAACCTAAGGAGCCCGCCATGACCAAGCTGATCCTGCACCACTACCCGGCCTCACCGTTTGCCGAGAAAATTCGCCGCGTGCTGGGCTTCAAGAACCTGGCCTGGAAGTCGGTCATCATCCCCAGCGTGATGCCCAAGCCCGACGTGGTGGCTCTCACGGGCGGCTACCGCAAGACGCCCATCCTGCAGATCGGTGCCGACATCTATTGCGACACCGCCCTGATCTGCAACGTGCTGGAGCACGAGCAGCCCGAGCCGGTGCTGTTTCCGCCCCACCTCAAGGGCGTATCGCGCGTGTTCGCGCAATGGGCTGACAGCACCCTGTTCTGGGCCGCCATGGCCTACAACCTACAGGCGCGTGGCGCGGCCGAGATGTTCGCCCGCCTGCCGCCCGAGGCCGCCAAGGCCTTTGCCGAGGACCGCCGCGAGATGAGCGCCGGCATGCTGCGCCAGCGCCCGGCGGACGCCACGGCGGCCTACCGCTCGTACCTGCGGCGCATTGCCCACATGGTCGAAGAGCACGACTTCCTGTTTGGCGCCGAGCCCTGCGTGGCCGACTTTGCCGCCTACCACCCGCTCTGGTTCACGCGCGTGTGCACGCCCGCCATGGCCGACATCTTCGAGCCCGTGCCTGCTGTCGTGGAATGGATGGACCGCATTGCCGCGCTGGACGGCGGCCGCATGGAGAAGTTCAAGGCCGAGGACGCCATCACCGTCGCTGCCAACGCCGAGCCCGCGCCGCTGCTGGACGACGTGTTCCAGGACGAGCACGGCATTGCGCTGGGCAGCCCCGTCACCGTGGCGGCCGAAAGCTTTGGCCAGGAGCCCACGGCCGGAACGCTGGTGGCCGCCACGCGCACCCGCTACACGCTGCGCCGCGAGGATGCGCGCGCCGGCACCGTCCATGTGCATTTCCCCCGTATAGGTTATGTATTGAGGGCAACCCCCTGAGCGGCTGCGCCGCTTCCTCCTTCTCTCGGCTTCGCCGGGAAGGGGGACACCGCCAGCGCGGCGGGACGGCCCTTGCGCGGCGGTCACTGGCCTGGGCCGCGCGGACTCATATGCAACACCCCATCTCAAACTTGAAGGAGACACACACATGATCGACAACTTTGCGGGCAAGACCGCCGTGCTGACGGGCGCGGGCTCGGGCTTCGGGCTCGAATGCGCACGCATCGGTGCGCGCCTGGGCATGAACCTGGTGCTGGTGGACGTGCAGCAGGACGCACTGGACGCCGCCGCCGCCGAGATGCGCGCCGCAGGGGCGCAAGTGCTGGCCCAGCGCGTGGATGTGTCGAACGCCGAGCAGATGGAGGCCTTGGGCGCCGCCGTGTTGGAGCGCTTCGGCGCGCCGCACCTGGTGTTCAACAACGCGGGCGTGGGTGCGGGTGGCCTGGTGTGGGAGAACTCGGTCAAGGACTGGGAGTGGGTGCTGGGCGTGAACCTCATGGGCGTGGTGCACGGTGTGCGCGTGTTCACCCCCATGATGCTGGAGGCCGCCAAGAAAGACCCGGCCTGGCGCGGCCACATCGTCAACACCGCCAGCATGGCGGGCCTGCTGGCGCCGCCCAACATGGGCATCTACAACGTGAGCAAGCACGCTGTGGTGAGCCTGAGCGAGACGCTGTACCAGGACCTCTCGCTGGTGACCGACCAGGTTAGCGCAAGCGTGCTGTGCCCGTACTTCGTGGCCACGGGCATCAACGACAGCCACCGCAACCGCCCGGGCGAGTTGGCTGGCGGCAAGCCGACCAAGAGCCAGCTCATCGGCCAGGCCATGATCGGCAAGGCCGTCAGCTCGGGCAAGGTGACGGCCGCCGAGGTGGCGCAGAAGGTGTTCGACGCCGTGGCGGCGGGCCAGTTCTACATCTTCAGCCACCCCAAGGCCATCGGCGCGGTGCAGACGCGGCTGGAAGACATCATGCTCGCGCGCAACCCCACCGACCCGTTCGCCGACAAACCCGAGCTGGGCGCCCAACTGCGTGCCCAGTTGCGCGCGGACTGAGAAGGTGTGAAAAAAATCCCCAGCCGCTCCCGCAAGGGGCGGGTGGGGCGAGGGGCATCCGGGACAGGTGCCTCATCAGGTCAAATGGGCCTGCAGGGCCCATGATCAATGCGCTGTAAGCTATTGAATGAATAGCAATTGCGCTGCCGGACGGTGGTGCCTCAAGGCGTTTTTCCGTGGGGGCGGCCGGCCCGTCATGCCCGCCATTGCCCGGGTGTCAGGCTGGAGTTTGGGTATCTCTCCTAGAATGAAACGCACTCTTTGCGTCCATGGCCCAATCCTCCACCTCGTTCAAGCACCACATCTGGTTCACGCTGGCCGTGCTGATGGCCTTGGTGGGTGTGTTCGCGGTCTACGTCAGTTTCGAGAAAACCATCGATGAGGTCAACGAGCAGCGGCTGCGCTCACTGACGCTGGCCGACGAGATGCGCCGGTCCTCCGACGACCTCACGCGCCTGGTGCGCCTGTACGTCGTGACGGGCGACGAGCGCTACCAGCAGCATTTCGAGAACATTCTGGACATCCGCGAGGGCCGCAAGCCCCGGCCAGAGCGAGACAGCATCATTTCTCCGGACATGCGCGGCGATGGCGCGTGGCCCGCCCACGAGGGGCAGGCCATTGCGCTGCTCGACCTGATGCGCGGCGCAGGCTTTACCGAGGCGGAACTGGCCCTGCTGACCGAGGCCAAGACCTTGTCCGACCGCCTCACCCACACCGAGCGCGAGGCCATGCGCCTGCGCCAGGCGCAGGGTGCCGGTGCCGAGGCCAGCCATGCCCGCGCACTGTCCCTGGTGCACGATGCCGCCTACCTGGCGGCCCGGATGGCCATCATGCAGCCGATCGAGCGCTTCTACGCCCTGGTCACCGAGCGCACCACCCGCGCGGTGGAGCAGGCAGGGCGCGAGGCACTGGTCCTGCGGCTGCTGTTCATCGGTTTCGGGCTGTTGCTGATGCTGATGCTGTTTCGCACGTCGCAGGCGTTGCGGGCGACCCTGGGCGGGGCGGTGGACGCCGTGCACGCCCAGATCACCCGCCTGGGCCAGGGCGACTTCACGGCGCCCATCGAGGTGACGCCGGACCAGCAGGGCACGGTGATGGCGCACCTGGCCGAGACGCAGCTCAAGCTCCGGCACATGACGGAGGAGCGCCTGTTTGCACAGGCCGAGCTGCAGCGCAGCGAGACGCGCCTGAAGGAAGCCCAGCGCCTGGCCCAGCTGGGCCACTGGGAGCTTGATCTGGTGTCCAACCAGCTGCGCTGGTCGGACGAGACCTACCGCATCTTCGAGATCGATCCGGACCGCCAGCCCTCCTATGAGGCCTTCCTGGATGCCATCCACCCCGAGGACCGCGAACTCGTCAACCGGAGCTACGGCGAATCCGTCAACCGCAGGGAGCCCTACGGCGTCACCCACCGCCTTTTGATGAAAGACGGCCGCGTCAAGCATGTGCACGAGCGCGGCGAGACGCACTACAGCCCGGCAGGCCAGCCGCTGCGGTCCATCGGCACCGTGCAGGATGTGACCCACAGCCTGCAGGCCAAGCTGGCGCTGGAGCGGGCCAACCGCGATCTGCGCCTGCTGAGCGACTGCAACATGGCCCTGGTCCATGCCCAGGAGGAGCAGGGCCTGTTGATGGAAATCTGCCGCCTGTGCGTGGAGCGGGGCGGCTACCGCATGGCCTGGGTGGGCTACGCGGAACATGACGAGGTGCGCACGGTGCGCATCGTGGCCCAGGCGGGCGACCACGATGGCTACCTGCAGAACCTGCCCGTCTCCTGGGCCGACGTCCAGCGCGGCCGTGGGCCGGTGGGCACGGCCATTCGCACCGGCCAGCCCTGCGTCATCGACCACATTCCGACCGATCCGCGCATGGTGCTGTGGCGCGAACAGGCCAGCCGCCGGGGGCTGCGTTCGTGCGCGGCGCTGCCGCTGATCGGCAACGCCAGCGTGATGGGCGCGCTGACCCTGTATTCCGGGGACGAAGACTGCTTCGACCCCGCCGAATTGCGCCTGCTGATGGAACTGGCCAGCGACCTGGCCTATGGCATCGCCACCCTGCGCACCCGTGCCGAACATGCCCAGGCCAAGGAGCGGCTGGAGTTTCTGGCCAATTTCGATCCGCTCACCCATCTGCCCAACCGCCTGCTGCTGCGCGACCGCTTCGAGCATGCCGCGCTGCTGGCCCAGAGCGAGCCCAGCCAGATCTGCATGCTCTATATCGATCTGGACCATTTCAAGCAGATCAATGACAGCCTGGGCTACGCGGTGGGCGACCAGGTGATCGTCAAGGTGGTCGAGCGGCTGCGCCAGTGCCTTCCCGTCACCGCCACGGTCAGCCGCATGAGCGGCGACGAATTCGTCGTGCTGCTCGTGGGTCATGAAGATGCCGCAGGCGTGGTGGGCGTGGGCAACGCCATCCGTGATGCCCTGACCGAGCCGCTCCAGACCGATGCGAGCCCGCTCAACGTTTCGTGTTCCATCGGCATCGGCCTGTACCCGCATGACGGGGCCGATTTCGAGACCCTGCTCAAGCATGCCCATGCCGCCGTGGTCAGCGCCAAGGAGGCCGGGCGCAACACCTACCGCTTCTTCTCGCATGACATGAACACCGGCATGCTGGAGCAGATACGCCTGACCGGCGGGCTGGCCAGCGCCTTGCGCAACCGCGAGTTCCTGCTGCACTACCAGCCGCAGATCGACCTGGCCACGGGCCGCATCATCGGCATGGAGGCCCTGGTGCGCTGGCAGCACCCCACCGACGGCCTGGTGCCGCCGGGTACGTTCATTCCGCTGGCCGAGCGAAGCGGCCACATCGTGCCCATGGGCGAATGGGTGCTGCATGAGGCCTGCTGCCAGGGCCGCCTGTGGCAGGACCGCCTGCCCGATCCGCCGGTCGTGGCGGTCAACCTGTCGGCCCTGCAGTTCAAGCGGGGCAACGTGCTGGAGCTGGTGTCCACCGCACTGGCCGCCTCAGGCCTGGCGCCCGCGCGCCTGGAGCTGGAGCTGACCGAGTCCATCCTGCTGCAGGATGTGGAGGCCACCATCAGGACGCTGCATGGCCTCAAGGCCCTGGGCGTGAAGCTGTCCATCGACGACTTTGGCACCGGGTATTCGAGCCTGTCGTACCTCAAGCAGCTGGCGGTGGACAAACTCAAGATCGACCAGTCGTTCGTGCGCGACATGCTGGCGGGGGACGATGGCGCCTCGATCGTCCGGGCGGTGATCCAGCTCGGCCACAACCTGCAGCTGGCCGTGATTGCCGAAGGCGTGGAAACCGTGCAGGAGCGTGATTTTCTTGAGCAGTCGGGGTGCGACGAGGCGCAGGGCTACCTGTACAGCCGCCCGGTGCCCGCGGACCAGGCAAACCGCTTGCTGGAACAAGGGATTGTGCGGCCTGCCTGACGTGCCATTTACTCGTAGGAGCGAATCAGCCGCACCGGCAGGCGGCTGGTTTTGGCCACGTCGCCACTGGCCTCACCGGTGGTCATGTCCACCGCCCAGCCCAGCTTGAATGAACCGAGCTGGCTGCTCGGCCCCCCGGTGCTGCCCTGCATGGCGTTGCCATAGTTGTAGGTGTTCACGGTGCCCGAGCGGACGCGGGTGGAGCTGGACCAGTGCCAGGTGCCCGGGGCGGCAGGAAAGAGCGCCAGGTCCACGCCCGGCGGAACGGCGCGCTTGTTGACCAGGTGGCGCAACTCGTTGGCGCGCGGCACGCGCCAGGCCACGCCCTCGGCCTTGCTGCGGGCCTTGGCGGCCTCCAGGGCCTCGGTGCGGTCGAACAGCAGGGGCAGGCCGGCACAGGTCTTGCCGTTCCACTGCGTGCCCTCCACGCAGCGGGCCCAGGCCACCTTGGAGCGTTTGTCGATGACCAGGGTGCCGTCTTCCGAAGGAACGAACCGGGGCGCAGTGTCCTGCGGCCAGGCCGCCGTGGCGACCAGGGCCGCCATCAGGCCGGTGATCCACGGCCGGAATACAAAGAGGGGCTGCTTCATGGCGGGGGCTCCTGGGGTGGGACGGTGGTGGCCCGATGGTACTTGCTGCGCGTTCCGGTGTCCGGGGGCGGCGCAACCCCCGGAGGCTGGGCGGGCGGGCTGTGGCAAACTCGCGCGCTTCGCGTTTTCAACACCGGCAGCACATGCAGCAGATCATCCGGCAACTGGCCGCAGAAATCAAAATCGGGGAATCGCAGGTCCGCACCGCCGTGGAACTGCTCGACGGCGGGGCCACCGTGCCCTTCATCGCGCGCTACCGCAAGGAAGTGACCGGCGGGCTGGACGATATCCAGCTGCGCGAACTCGAAGCGCGCCTGTCGTACCTGCGCGAACTGGAAGACCGCCGCGTCGCCGTGCTCAAGGCCATCGACGAGCAGGGCAAGCTCACCGATGCTTTGCGCGCGGCCATCGCCGCCGCGCCGACCAAGCAGGAGTTGGAAGATATCTACCTGCCCTTCAAGCAGAAGCGCCGCACCAAGGGGCAGATCGCCAAGGAGTTCGGCATCGAGCCGCTGGCCGACAAACTGTTCGCCGACCCCACGCTGGACCCCGCCGTGGAGGCGCAGACCTTCCTGCGCCCGCCCGAGGTGCTGGACGACGGCAAGCCCGGCGCCGATTTTTCCACCGTGCCCGCCGTGCTCGACGGTGTGCGCGACATCCTCTCCGAGCGCTGGGCGGAAGACCCGCAGCTCGTGCAGCAGCTGCGCGAATGGCTCTGGGCCGAGGGGCTGTTGCGCAGCAAGAAGGTGGAGAGCAAGAACGAGAACGACCCCGAGGTCTCCAAGTTCCGCGACTACTTCGACTATGACGAGCCCATCGGCCGCGTGCCCTCGCACCGTGCGCTGGCGGTGTTCCGGGGGCGGGCGCTGGAGATTCTCGAAGCCAAGCTGGTGCAGCCCGTGGAACCCGAGCCGGGCAAGCCCAGCCTGGCAGAAGGCAAGATCGCGCTGCACCTGGGCTGGAGCCATGCGGGCCGTCCGGCCGACGACCTGTTGCGCAAGTGTGTGGCCTGGACCTGGCGCGTCAAGCTCAGCCTCTCCACCGAGCGCGACCTGTTTGCCCGCCTGCGCGAGGAGGCCGAGAAGGTGGCCATCAAGGTCTTTGCCGACAACCTGCGCGACCTGCTGCTGGCCGCTCCCGCCGGCCCCCGCGTGGTGATGGGGCTGGACCCCGGCATCCGCACCGGCGTGAAGGTGGCCGTGGTCGACGCTACCGGCAAGCTGGTGGAGACCGCCACGGTGTACCCGCACGAGCCCAAGCGCGACTGGGATGGATCGCTGTTCACCCTGGCCAAGCTGGTGGAAAAGCACGGCGTGAACCTGATTGCGATTGGCAACGGCACGGCCAGCCGCGAGACGGACAAGCTGGCGGCCGACCTGATCAAGATGGCCGCCAAGGCCGGGCGCACCATCGAGAAGGTGGTGGTCAGCGAAGCAGGCGCCTCGGTGTACTCCGCGAGCGAATACGCCAGCCAGGAGATGCCCGATGTGGACGTGAGCCTGCGCGGCGCCGCATCGATTGCGCGGCGCCTGCAGGACCCGCTGGCCGAGCTGGTGAAGATCGACCCCAAGAGCATCGGCGTGGGCCAGTACCAGCACGATGTGAACCAGAGCGAGCTGGCGCGCACCCTGGGCGCCGTGGTGGAGGACTGCGTGAACTCCGTGGGTGTGGACCTGAACACGGCCAGCGCGCCGCTGCTCTCGCGCGTGTCGGGCCTGTCGGGCAGCGTGGCTAAGGCGGTGGTGCGCTGGCGCGAGCAGAACGGCGCGTTCAGGAGCCGCCAGCAGCTGCTCGATGTGGCGGGTCTGGGGCCCAAGACGTTCGAGCAGGCGGCGGGCTTCCTGCGCATCCGGGGCGGCGACAACCCGCTCGACATGACGGGCGTGCACCCCGAAACCTACCCCGTGGTCGAGCAAATCATGGCGCAGACGGGCAAGCCCGTGGCCGAGCTCATGGGCCGCGCCGACATGCTCAAGACGCTGCGGCCCGAGCTGTTCGCCAACGAAAAATTTGGTGTCATCACCGTCAAGGACATCCTGACCGAGCTGGAAAAGCCCGGCCGCGACCCGCGCCCGGATTTCAAGGTGGCACGCTTCAACGACGGTGTGGAAGACATCAAGGACCTCAAGGAAGGCATGGTTCTGGAGGGCACCGTGAGCAACGTGGCGCAGTTTGGTGCCTTCGTGGACCTGGGCGTGCACCAGGATGGGCTGGTGCATGTGAGCCAGCTGGCGCACAAGTTCGTCAACGATGCCCGCGAGGTGGTCAAGACGGGCGATATCGTCAAGGTCAAGGTGCTGGAGGTGGACGCCGAGCGCAAGCGCATCAGCCTGTCGATGAAGCTGGGCGAGGCGCCGCGTCAGGCGGGCGACCGGGGGGCTTTGCAGGGCAACCGGTTCGAAGGTGCAGGGCGCCACCAGCAGCCCCCACGGCGCCAGAACGACCCGGCGCCGCAAAGCGCCATGGCCTCGGCGTTTGCAAAACTCCAACAGGGTAAAAACCGGTAACAAGTAAGTCCATAATTGGCAGCAACCTAACCCCGGCGCCGACCCCATGGATTTGAATGCACTGCTGGCCCTGCCTGCTGTTCTGCCCAGTCAGCCGCGTGCGGTGGCGGTGCTGATGAACGAGCTGGCCCACGACGAACCGAACCTGCGGCGCGTCAACCAGCTCTTCAGCACCGACCCGGCACTGGCTGCGCGCCTGCTGGAGATGGCCAACTCCGAGGCCTTCCAGGGGCCGCGCCAGGTGGCGGGCGTGCCCGAGGCGCTGGCCTTGCTGGGTACGCCGCACCTGCGCGATCTGGTGAGTTCGGCCACGCTGGGCACCACCTCGCGTTCGGTGCCGGGCATCAACCTGCAGCAGTTCTGGCGCTACAGCCTGCACACCGCCAAGTTCGCGCGCTCGCTGGCGGGCAGCGTGCACCAGAATCAGGTGGCGGCCTACACGGCAGGCCTGATCCATGGCCTGGGCGAACTGCTCATCCACCTGGCCGACCCCGAGCGCATGCAGTCCCTCAACACCCTGGTGCCACCGCTGGATATTCGCCGGGGCAAGATCGAGTCGCGCATCTTTGGCTACTGCTATGGCAGGGTGAGTGCCGCACTGGCCCGGCGCTGGCAGTTTCCGGGGGTGGTGGTCGATGCCCTGAACTACCAGCACGCGCCCTTCGACAACCGCGCCTACGAGCCGCTGGCGGGCGTGATCCACCTGGCCGTCTGGCGCGTGCGCGCCCACGAATCGGGGCTGGTGGAAAAGGAAATGGTGGTCACCTTCCCCGACCAGGTGGGCCTGGCCCTGGGCCTGGACATCGACATGGTGCTGCGCCAGGATCCGATCGACTGGACCCCCAAGCCCGTCGAGTCCGACTTTGAGACGGCGACGGCCTACCTTGTCTGACCGGCCCAAAGCCCTGCACATTTACGCCGGCCCCCGGGCCATGGAGCATCTGGTGCGCCACGGGCTGCAACCCGAAGATGTGCAGACCATTCCCGCCGCGGCGGGCGGCCCCAAGGGGCTGATCCTCGGGCCACTGGACCGCTACATCTTTGGCGAGTGGCTGCCGCGGTCGGCGCAGGCGGTGCATCTGGTGGGCGCCTCCATCGGTGCTTGGCGCATGGCCACGGCCTGCCTGCCGGACAGCCGGGCCGCCTTTGAGCGGCTGGAGCATGACTACATCCACCAGCACTACGACCCGCCACCCGGCCGCAGCCGCCCCACGCCCCGGCATGTGAGCGAGCGCTTTGGCCAGACGCTGGAGGCGTTCTACGGCGGCAAGGTGCAGGCTTTGCTGCGGCACCCGCGCTTTCGCCTGCACATCGTCACTGCACGCGGGCGCCACCTGCTGGCGCGCGAGCACCGCCTGGGCACGCCATTGGGCTATCTGGGCGCCTTCCTGACCAATGCGGTGCACCGCAAGGCCATGGGCGCGTGGCTGGAGCGCGCCGTGTTCTCGTCGCCCGACCCCATGCAGCCGGGCAGCGCCTGTGCACCGCTGCCGTTTGGCACGCGCGACTACCGCACGCGCCAGGTGCCGCTCACGCAGGACAACTTCATGCAGGCACTGCAGGCCAGTTGCTCGATTCCCTTTGTGCTGCAGGCCGTGCACCACATCGCGGGCGCGCCGCCCGGTGCCTACTGGGATGGCGGCATCACCGATTACCACATGCATCTGCAGTACGAGGGGGGCCTGAATGCTATTAATAGTGAAGCTGAAGGCGCTTGCCCAGTAAGCGCTGGAGGCCAAAATGACTTGAAATCATCCGGCCTGGTGCTGTACCCGCATTTCCAGCGCGAGGTGGTGCCCGGCTGGCTCGACAAGCAGCTCAAATGGCGCCACAAACCGACTGCGGCGCTCGATGGCATGGTGCTGTTGGCGCCCAATCCCGAATGGGTGCACCAGCTGCCCAACGGCAAGCTGCCCGACCGCCAGGACTTTCTGCACTACGGCCTGGACACCGTCGCCCGTGTACGCGCCTGGCAGGCGGCCGCAGCGGCCAGCCAGCAACTGGCAGAGGAGTTTGCCCAGTGGCTGGAGCGGCCGGATGGGGCGGTGGTGCGGCCCCTGGCACCCGGGTAGGCCAGCGTCAGATGTCGTCGCGCAGTGCGTAGGGCAGGGTGCCCAGGGTCAGGGCCGGGCCTTGCAGCGAGTCTGCATGCAGCGCGCCATGCTCTGCCGCCGTGATTTGCAGCGACACGATGGCATCCCAGCCGCCCGTGGGTGCCGGGGCCGTCTGCACCACGGTGCCGCAGGCCTGCTCAGGGTCCGTGGGGCTGAAGATGTCCGCGCCCACCGCCAACGCGGTATCTGCATGGGCGACATAGGCGCGGCGCTTGATGGCGCCCCGGAACTGGCTGCGCGCCACCACTTCCTGGCCCGGGTAGCAGCCCTTCTTGAAGCTCACGCCGTCGACCGACTCGTAGTTGAGCATCTGCGGCACGAAGGCGTCGACCAGGGGGGCGGTCAAAGTGGCCACGCCGCTCTGCACCTCGCCCCAGGCCCACAGGGCCGGATCGAGCGCGGGGCCGGTGGGGGCTGCTTCGCCCACCGGCGCCACCCAGAGGGCGCGCGGCTGACCGGCAGCCGTTGGCAGATGCACCACGGTTGCAGTGCCAAATTCGGCTTTTGACCAAGCAGGCTGTGCGCTACCAGCTATGGTTTCAATAGTGGCTCCGGCCAGGCCGAACACCTGGGTGTCGGCCGTGGCGTCGCTCAGCTTGCACTTGGCGCGCATCACGAACATGGACAGGCGCTTGAGCGTGGGCGCCAGCAGGTCGCGGCTGCACACCAGCCACACCTCGGTGGGGCTGCGCTTGAAGCCGATGAAGCTGGCCTGCATGCGGCCCTTGGCCGACAGGAAGGCGGTCAGGCGGGCATGGTCCAGGCCCAGCAGGGCGAAATCATGGGTGAGCTGGCCATGGAGGAACTTGACGGCGTCCTCGCCTTCGGCGCGGATCACGCCCAGGTGGTTCAAGGGGGCGATGCCCTGGAAATTCAAAGTCATCCCTGAATTATGATGCCCGCTCCCTTTCATACAGGCAGCAGGGTTGTGCGTCGTCTTCTGGCATGGTTTTTGTTTTTGGCGGTGGCGCTCGGCGGTGGGGCCGCCTGGTGGCTGCACGCCCCGCTGCCCATGGGCAGCGAGCCGCTGGAGCTGGCCATCGAGCCTGGCACGCTGCCGCGCGGCGTGGCCCAGGACGTGCAGGCCGCAGGGGTGCGCGTGGATGCGCGCATCCTCTTTGCCTTCTTCCGCCTCTCGGGGCGGGCGCGCGACATCCGCGCGGGCAATTACGAGATCCCGCCCGGCACGACGCCGCTGACGCTGCTCGACAAGCTGGTGCGCGGCGAGGAAACCCTGCGCACGCTGACACTGGTGGAGGGCTGGACCTTCCGCCAGGTCCGCGCGGCGCTGGCGCGCGAGGAGCTCCGGCACGACACGGCGGATCTTTCGGATGCGGCCGTGATGGAGCGCCTGGGCCGCCCCGGCGTGCACCCCGAGGGGCGTTTTTTCCCCGATACCTACACCTTCGCCAAAGGTTCGAGCGAGCTGGCGGTGCTGCGCCGGGCCCTGCATGCCATGGACCGGCGCCTGGAGGCAGCCTGGGCGCAGCGCGCCAGCGACACGCCGCTCAAGTCGGCCGACGAGGCGCTGATCCTTGCCAGCATCGTCGAGAAGGAGACTGGCCGCGCATCCGACCGCGCGCAGATTGCCGGCGTGTTCTCCAACCGCCTGCGCATTGGCATGCTCCTGCAGACCGACCCCACCGTCATTTATGGTCTGGGCGAGAAGTTCGATGGCAACCTGCGCCGCAGGGACCTGCAGACCGACACCCCCTGGAACACCTACACCCGTGCGGGCCTGCCGCCCACGCCCATTGCCATGCCCGGCAAGGCCTCGCTGATGGCGGCGGTGCAGCCCGAGGCGACCAGGGCGCTGTATTTCGTGGCGCGGGGCGACGGCAGCAGCCAGTTCAGCGCCTCGCTGGAAGAGCACAACCGCGCCGTCAACCGCTACCAGCGCGGGCAATAGGAGAGAGACACCGCATGGCATCCACAGGCCTGTTCATCAGCTTCGAGGGCATCGACGGCGCCGGCAAATCCTCGCACATCGAGGCCCTGGCCGCCGCCTTTCGCGCCCAGGGCCGCAGCGTGGTCAGCACGCGCGAGCCCGGCGGCACGCCGCTGGCGGAAAAGCTGCGCGCCATGCTGCTGCATGACAGCATGGATGCGCTGACCGAGGCGCTGCTCGTCTTTGCCGGTCGGCGCGACCACCTGCGCAACGTCATCGAGCCCGCGCTGGCGCGTGGCGACGTGGTGCTGTGCGACCGCTTCACCGACGCGACTTTCGCCTACCAGGGCGGTGGGCGCGGCTTCGACTGGAATGCGCTCTCTTTATTGGAGCGCCTTGCGCAGACGGGGCTTGCCCCACAAGCCGATTTGATGCGTGAACCCGACCTGACCCTGTGGTTCGATCTGGCACCCGCCGTGGCCGCCGCACGCCTGGCAGACGCCCGTGCACCCGACCGTTTCGAGGCGCTCGACGTGGCCTTTTTCGAGCGTGTGGCCCAGGCCTATGCGCGCCGTGCAGCCGAGGCGCCCAACCGCTTTGCCCGGCTTGACGCGGCGCAGGAGCGCGAACAGGTGTGGCGGCAATTGCATGCGGCGCTGGCCGGGCGCGGCTGGCTGCCCGCCAGCGGAGGCTTGGCTTGAGCATGGCGCCGCTCGCTCCCTGGCTTGCGGCCCAGCGCGACGCGCTGCTGGCCCAGCGCGGCCACGCCTGGCTGCTGCATGGCCCTTCGGGCCTGGGCCAGTACCGGCTGGGCCTGGAACTGGTGCGCGCCTGGCTGTGTGATTCATCCACCCCCCACGGCGCCTGCGGCCAGTGCGCCAGCTGCCATGCCATCGACGTGCACACCCATGCCGACCTGTGCGTGCTGATGCCCGAGGTGGACATGCTGGCCCTGGGCTGGCCGCTGCCGGAGAAGGCGCAGGCCGAAATCGACGACAAGACGCGCAAGCCCAGCCGCGAAATCCGCGTGGAGGCCATGCGCGCGGCCGTCGAGTTTGCCCAGCGCACCAGTGCGCGGGGCCGGGGCAAGGCGGTGCTGGTTTACCCGGCCGAGCAGATGAACACCATCACCGCCAATGCGCTGCTCAAAACGCTGGAGGAGCCGCCGGGCGATGTGCGCTTCGTGCTGGCCAGCGAGGCCGCGCACCAGCTGCTGCCCACCATCCGCAGCCGCTGCCTGGGGCACACCATGGCCTGGCCCGCCCAGGACGTCATGCGGGAGTGGCTGGCCGGGCAGGGCGTGGCCGCAGACGCTGCGGAATCGTTCCTGCGTGCTGCCGGGGGGCGTCCGGACGACGCCCTGGCGCTGTCCCGCACGGGCCCCGGGGCCGATGCCTGGGCGCAGTTTCCCAAGGCGGTGCTGCGCGGCAGCGCGGGCGTGCTGGCCGACGGGACGCCCGCGCAGGCTGTCGATGCGCTGCAAAAGCTCTGCCACGACCTGCTGGCGCTGCGCGTGGGCGCCCAGCCGCGCTACTTCGCCGCTGCCGATCTGCCGCCACCGCCCTCCATCGGCGCGCTGACCCGCTGGTCGCGGGCGCTGATGCAGGAAGCGCGCACGGCGGAACACCCGTTCAACGCCGGGCTGATGCTCGAAGCGCTTGTCGCTCAGGCGCGAAACGTCCTACACTCCTCCCAGTCTTCACCGTCCGCACGAACATGAGCAGCCCTCCCACCGCGCCCCGCCCCAGCGTCATGCAGCTGGCCATCAAGGAAAAGGCGGCTCTGCATGCGGCCTACATTCCGTTTTTTGTCGAAGGCGGCATCTTTGTCCCGACGCCGCGCGAATACAAGCTGGGCGACGACGTGTACGTGCTGCTGACCTTGCCCGACGACACGCAGCGCTACCCCGTGGCTGGCCGTGTGGCCTGGGTGACCCCGGCGCGCGCGGGCGGCAACCGCACGCAGGGCGTGGGCATCCAGTTCCCCAAGGACGAGAAATCACGCCAGCTCAAGGCCAAGATCGAGGAGTTGCTGGGCACCGCGCTGGGCTCGGACCGCCCCACGCAGACCATCTGAGCGGCCCTCGCTCCGGATGCCGATCCGCTGCGCGGGTCGGCTTTTTTACTTGATGACCATGTTCACCGATTCCCACTGCCACCTCACCTTCCCGGAACTGTCCAGCGAGATGCCTGCCATCCGCGCAGCCATGCAGGCCGCGCAGGTGGACCGCGCGCTGTGCATCTGCACCACCCTGGAGGAGTTCGGCGAGGTGCATGCCCTGGCCTTGGCCCATGACAACTTCTGGTGCTCCGTGGGCGTGCACCCCGATAACGAGGGGGTGATCGAGCCCTCGGTGCAGGACCTGCTGGACCGGGCCGCCCTTCCGCGCGTGGTGGCCATTGGCGAAACCGGGCTCGACTACTACGGCATGGACGAGCGCAAGGGAGGCCGCAGCATTGCCGATCTGGAGTGGCAGCGCGAGCGGTTCCGCACCCACATCCGCGCGGCGCGCGCCTGCGCCAAGCCGCTGGTGATCCACACGCGCAGCGCCTCCGCCGACACGCTGGCCATCCTGCGCGAGGAAGGCGAGGGCGGTGGCGCGGGTTGCGCGGGCGGGGTGTTTCACTGCTTCACCGAGACGGCCGAGGTGGCCCGCGCCGCGCTGGACATGGGTTTCTACATCTCGTTTTCCGGCATCATCACCTTCAAGAACGCACAGGATCTGCGCGATGTAGCGGCCTTCGTGCCGATCGACCGCCTGCTGATTGAAACCGACAGCCCCTATCTGGCCCCGGTGCCCTACCGGGGAAAAACCAACAACCCTTCCTATGTGCCCCATGTGGCACGGCAGATCGCGGCCGTGCGCGGCCTGGATGTGGAAGCGGTGGCACAGGCCACCAGCCGCAACTTCGAAGCGTTGTTCATGGGAGTCCGCCCATGAAGCTCTTGCGCCGCAGTCTAGTGCTGCTGGCCCTGGCGGGGCCCGCTCTTGCGCGGGCTGGGTCGTATGAGGACTTTTTCGCGGCCATTGCGCGCGACGATGTCCGCACCATCACGACGCTGCTGCTGCGCGGCTTCGATGTCAATACGCGCGACCCCAAGGGCCAGGTCGGCTTGGCGCTGGCGCTGCACGCCGGGTCGCTCAAGGTCTTCGATGTGTTGCTGCTGGGCAGCAACCTGCAGGCCGACGCCCGCAACGCACAGGACGAAAGCCCGCTCATGATCGCCGCGCTGCGCGGGCATGTGGGTGCCGTGCGGGCGCTCATCGCCCGCGAGGCCGACGTCAACAAGACGGGCTGGACGCCGCTGCACTACGCCGCCACCGGCACGCAGCCCCAGCAGCCGGAAATCATTTCGCTGTTGCTGGAGCACCATGCCTATGTCGATGCCGAGTCGCCCAACGGAACCACGCCGCTGATGATGGCCGCGCACTACGGCACGCGCGAATCGGTGCAGCTGCTGCTGCAGGAAGGGGCGGACCCTTCGCTCAAAAACCGCCTGGGCCTGACTGCAGCCGACTTTGCCTTGCGCGCCAGCCGCAAGGACATTGCCGATCTCATCGCCGGGGCGGCACGCAAGCGCCAGCCCAACAGGGGGCGCTGGTAGCGCTTTGGGGGTTTACGGCGCCGCCGGCCGCGCCTGCAGCCGGGCGTACAGGCCTCCCAGGGCCACCAGCTCGGCGTGCGTGCCCTGTTCCACGATGCGGCCGCGCTCCATCACCACCACACGGTCGGCGTGCTCGATGGTGGAGAGGCGGTGGGCGATCACCAGCGTGGTGCGGCCCTGCATCAGGCGCTGCAGGGCCTCTTGCACTAGCCGCTCGGACTCGGTGTCCAGCGCCGAGGTGGCCTCGTCAAGGATGAGGATGGGCGCGTTCTTGTAGAGCGCCCGGGCAATGGCCAGCCGCTGGCGCTGCCCACCCGACAGCTGTGTGGCGTTGTGCCCCACCACGGTGTGGATGCCTTGCGGCAGCGCGGCCACATGCTCGGCCAGGTTGGCGGCGGCCAGGCACTCGTGCACGCGCCGCTCGTCCATGGTCTGGCCGAGTGCCACGTTGGCGGCGATGCTGACGTTGAACATCACCACGTCCTGGCTCACCAGTGCGAACTGCGCGCGCAATGCGGCCAGGTCCCAGTCCTGCAGGGCGTGGCCATCGAGCAGCACCTGGCCGGAGGCATGCTGGACGAAGCGCGGCAGCAGGTTCACCAGCGTGGTCTTGCCCGCGCCGGATGGGCCGACCAGAGCGACCACCTCACCGGGCCGCACGTCCAGGCTCACGCGGTCCAGCGCGGGCGCCTGGTCGGCTGCAAAGGCCACGCTCACCTCGCGCAGCGAGAGCGCGCCTTGCACCTGGGCCGGTGCATGGGTGCCGCCGCGTTCGGCCGGGGTCTCGCCCAGCAGCGTCAGCCCGCGCTCCAGTGCCGCCACGCCGCGCGTGATGGGGCTGGCCACATCGGCCAGGCGGCGTATGGGGGCAATGAGCATCAGCATGGCCGTGATGAAGGCCACGAAGCCGCCCACGGTCACGTCGGCCGATCCGGCCGCGCGGCTTTGCCACAGTGCCACGCAGATCACCGCGGACAGCGCGGCGGCCGCCAGCAGCTGGGTGAGTGGCGTCATGGCCGACGAGGCAATGGTGGACTTGATGGCCAGACCGCGCAGGCGCCGGCTCAGGCTGTCGAAGCGCTTGGCCTGGGTCGGCTGTGCCGCATGCAGGCGCACCATGCGGTGCGCAAGCACGTTTTCCTCGACCACATAGGCCAGTTCATCCGTGGCCTGCTGGCCGCTCTTGGTGAGGTGGTAGAGGCGGCGCGAAAGCGTCTTCATGATCCACGCCACGCCCGGAACGACCACGGCCACGATCAGCGTGAGTTGCCAGTTCAGGTAGAGCAGGTAGGCGAGCAAAGCCACCAGGGTGAAGCCATCGCGTGAAATGCCCAGCAAGGCCTGCACCAGCAGCGTGGCGCCGGTCTGCACCTCGTACACCACGGTGTTGGAGAGGGTGCTGGCCGACTGGCGGGAAAAAAGCCCCATTTCTGCGGCCAGCAAGCGGTCGAACAGGGCGGTGCGCAGTGTGAGCATGCCTTCGTTGGCGATGCGGGCCAGTGCGTACTGGCCCACGAACTGGGCCAGGCCGCGAACCAGGAAGACGCCCATGATGGCCACGGGAACCATCCACAGCTGCAGCGAGCCGTCGGTGAAGCCTTTGTCCAGCAGCGGTTGCAACAGGGCGGGAATGAGGGGCTCGGTGATGGCTCCCACCAGCGTGGCGATGATGGCGGCCGTCCAGCCGAGCCGCTGACCGCCAAAATAGATGGAGAGCCGGGATAGCCGCACCGTCAGGCGCTCGGGTGGCGGGGCGGGGGAATCGCTGGGGGCTGGCGGAGTGCCAGTTTCTGGGGCATGCATGGAGGCGCGATTCTACTTTTTACGCCATGCCCCAACAGTTTGTGACATGGGGGCATTTTCCAGTGTGTAACATTCGGGCCTGACAACCGGCTGTTGCCCGGTTGCTCCTGGCTGAGAATGACTACCAACCGATCCCTTTCCTCCTCATTTTCCGCTGCGGCACTGTATCCCTCACGCCGCCTCATGGTGGCATCCCTGGCTGCCTTGGCGGCTTCTCCGGCTCTGGCACAGTTCCGGGTCGAAGTCACGGGGGTGGGCATGACGCAGTTGCCCATTGCCATTGCGCCGTTCCGGGACGAAACGCAGTCACCCCAGAAAGTGTCTGCCATCGTCCAGGCCGACCTGGAGCGCAGCGGGCAGTTCCGTGGTGTCGATACGGCAGGTGCCCGGCTCGATGAAACATCCCGCCCCGATGTGGCCCTTTGGCGCCAGAGGAGCGCCGATTCTCTTGTATCCGGCAGTATCACCCGCCTGGCCGATGGGCGTTTCGATGTGCGCTTTCGCTTGTGGGATGTGGTGCGCGGACAGGATCTGGGCGGGCAAAGCTACGTGGTGGTGCAAGCCGACCTGCGTCTCGTGGCGCACCGCATCGCTGACTTCGTGTACGAAAAACTCACCAGCGAGCGCGGTGTGTTCTCGACCCGCATTGCCTATGTCACCAAGGCCGGCGCACGCCACAGCCTGTGGGTGGCCGACGCCGATGGCGAAAACGCCCAGGCCGCCTTGTCCAGCCCCGAATCCATCATCTCGCCGGCCTGGTCGCCTTCGGGTGCGCAGCTGGCCTATGTGTCGTTCGAGTCGCGCAAGCCCGTGGTCTATGTGCACGATGTGGCCACGGGCCGCCGTCGTCTGGTGGCCAACTTCCGTGGGTCCAACAGCGCTCCGGCCTGGGCGCCCGATGGGCGCACTCTCGCCGTCACGCTGAGCCGTGATGGATCTTCCCAGCTCTACACCATCGATGCCAACGGAGGCGAGCCGAGGCGGCTCATGCAGAGTTCGGGCATTGACACCGAGCCCGCGTTCTCGCCCGACGGCCGCAGTATCTACTTTGTCAGCGACCGGGGGGGGGCGCCCCAGATTTACAAAGTGGCCAGCTCGGGAGGCAATGCCGAGCGTGTCACCTTCAGCGGCAACTACAACATCTCTCCCTGCCCCAGCCCCGATGGCCGATGGCTGGCCTACGTGGCACGTGTGGGTGGCGCGTTCAAGCTCCATGTGATGGAGCTTGCCACCGGCAATGTCACTGCCATCACCGACACCACGGCGGATGAACGGCCGAGTTTTGCACCCAACAGCCGCCTGATCGTGTACGCCACCCAATACCAGGGCCGGGAGTCACTCATGACCACGACCCTGGACGGAAAAATCAAGGCGCGGCTGGCCGGTCAGAGCGGAGATATTCGCGAGCCTGACTGGGGACCTTTCCAGGCGCAATGAACTTTTTCATTCCATCAGGTTCTGTATTTCAGGAGATTTTTTGATGTTTAAACGTATTTCTTTCGCCATTGCCATCACCGCACTTGTGGCGGGCTGCAGTTCAGGGGTGGACCTTGACAATGTGCCGGTCGAAGACAAGAGCGGTGCTCCGCTGTCCACCAACGGCGCCAGCGGCGCCAACTCCGGCAATACCGGGCAGAGCGGTGTGCGTGGCGTGGATTTGTCGCAGTCGGGTCAGGAGGGCGCTGGCCCGGTGGGTGTCGGCCGCATCGTCTATTTTGACTACGACAGCTACGTCATCAAGACGGACTACCAGTCGCTGATTGAGGCCCATGCACGTTTCATCAAATCCGGTAATATCCGCAAGGTCGTGATCGAAGGCCATACCGATGAGCGCGGCGGCCGCGAATACAACCTTGCCCTTGGCCAGAAGCGCGCGGAGGCCGTGCGCCGTTCGTTGGGGCTGCTGGGGGTCTCTGACGGCCAGATGGAGGCCGTGAGTTTCGGCAAGGAAAAACTTGCTGCTCAGGGAAACAGTGAAGACGTTCACGCGCAGAACCGCCGGGCCGAACTGGCCTACCGCTGATGTACGGCATGCATTCCACGCATCCTGTCCGTTGCTTGTTGGCGGCGGTGCTACTGTGCACGCAGCTTGGGTCGGCGCAGGCGGCCCTCTTCGAGGACGGTGAAGCACGCCGCGCCATTCTCGAACTGCGCCAGCGTGTGGAGGCACTGCAGCAGTCCAGCCAGCGTTCGGCAGACGAAACGCGCCGCGCCAGCGAGGATGGAACCCAGCTGCGCCGCAGTCTGCTTGACCTGCAGACGCAGATTGAAACCTTGCGCGTGGAAATGGCCAAGCTGCGCGGGCAGAACGAGCAACTGGCGCGGGAAGTGGCAGAACTTCAGCGCCACCAGAAGGACATGACCCGGAGCGTGGACGAACGCCTGCGGCAGTTTGAACCCGTCAAGGTCACGGTCGATGGGCTGGAGTTCCAGGCTGAACCCGATGAGCAGCGTGGTTTTGATGCTGCGCTGGCCCGTTTCCGTGAAGGAAAGTTCGCCGAGGCAGAGGCCGCTTTTTCGGCGTTTGTGCGTCAGTATCCCCGTAGCGGTTATTTGCCTTCGGCCCGGTTCTGGCTGGGAAATGCCCAATACGCCAACCGTGACTACAAGGAAGCGATTGGCCAGTTCAAGGCGCTCCTCGCGGTGGCGCCGAACCATGTCCGTGCGCCAGAGGCCGCATTGTCGATCGCCAACTGCCAGATCGAACTCAAGGAGACGCGAGGGGCCCGCAAGACCCTTGAAGACCTGTTGCGCGCCTATCCACAATCCGAGGCGGCGGCGGCGGCCAAAGAGCGCCTGTCACGGCTCAAATAGTGGACGCCCTGTTGCCCTTGTCCGCGCCTGCTTTTGAAGCATCCGCCCAGAACGAGGCCTTGCAGCGGCGCCGGTTCGGGGGGCTTGATCGTCTCTATGGCCGCGACGGTGCGGGCCGCATCCGTGCGGCCCATGTGGTGGTGGTCGGTGTTGGCGGCGTGGGATCCTGGGCCGCAGAGGCCTTGGCGCGCAGTGGGGTGGGGCGCCTGACGCTGATTGATCTGGACCATGTGGCCGAGTCGAATATCAACCGCCAGATTCATGCGCTCGAAAGCACGGTGGGTCAGGCCAAGGTGCTGGCCATGCGGGACCGGGTGGTGCAGATCAATCCGGAATGCGCGGTGACCTGCATTGAGGAGTTTGTTGAATCGGGCAACTGGCCTGCCTTGCTGCCCGTCCCCGTGGATGCCGTCATCGATGCCTGCGACCAGGTGCAGGCCAAGACCGCAATGGCGGCCTGGGCACGCAGCGCCCGCGCACGGTTCATCAGTGTAGGCGCCGCAGGCGGCAAGCGCCTGGCCCACAAGGTGGACATTGACGACCTGGCCTGCACCACCCATGACCCGCTCCTGGCGCAGTTGCGCTACCGCCTGCGCAAGCACCATGGCGCGCCCCGTGACGGAAAGAAAATGGCAGTTGCCTGTGTGTTCAGCCGTGAATCCGTGGCGCCCCCCGATGCTTCCTGCGGTGTCGAGGGCGATGGTTCGCTCAACTGCCATGGCTATGGCTCGGTGGTGGCCGTGACCGCCACCTTTGGTCAATGCGCGGCGGGCTGGGTTCTTGATGCCATCGCAGCAGACTCCAGAAGACCGTCAAAAAACACGCTATAATGCAAGGCTTTCCGGAAAGTAAATTTCTGGAAGTGTGGGACGTTAGCTCAGTTGGTAGAGCAGCGGACTTTTAATCCGTTGGTCACAAGTTCGAATCTTGTACGTCCTACCAGGTTTTTGTGAATCAAGCACTTGTGGCGAAACGCTGCAAGTGCTTTTTTATTGCCCGTGATGCCCTGCGTAGCAGGGCGCAATGCCTTGCATGCGGTGCGGTGGCTGTTGCCACGCGGCTGTCTGCGTGGGCCCGTGTGCTGCGACAATGGGCGCATTGCATTCATTGAAAGACTTTCCCGCCATGCTGCTCGATGCCTCCGAATCCCAACTCGTGCTTGTGGATTTCCAGGAAAAGCTGATGCCCGTCATTTCCGATGGACCGGCTGTTCTTACGAATGCCCGGCGTCTGGCACAAATTGCCCGGATGGTGGAGGTGCCTGTATGGGGAACGGAGCAGAACCCCTCGCGCCTGGGAGCCAACGATGCGGCTTTGCGTGCGTTGTGCCGCAGGACGCTGTCCAAGATGCACTTCAGCGCTGCAGAGGAAGGCCTGGGTGAATGGCTGCGCCCGCCGGCCAAGCCTCCGGCTGGCAATGCCCGCAGTCTGCCCAAGCACCTGCAGAAAAATGCACAAGGCGGCCCCGAGCGTGCCACCATCGTTGTTGCGGGCTGCGAGGCGCATGTCTGCTTGTTGCAGACGGCGCTGGATCTGATCGAGGATGAGTTTGATGTCTGGGTGGTCACGGATGCCTGCGGTTCACGCACCGAACGCAACCGGGACGCCGCATATGACCGCCTGGCCGGTGCAGGTGCCGAACTGGTGACGACAGAAATGGTGGCCTTTGAATGGCTGCGCTCGTGTGAGCATCCGGCATTCAGGGATATGCTGGCCCTGGTCAAATAGGTTTCGCTGCGGTGTGGCGCTTCGCGGCGGGGTACCCGCTCTTGGTCGCTTGCTTTTGGGGGTGAATGGGCATGTTGGGCTTGGCAACGGTGTTGACGGAGCAGGGCATGGAGGGCATCGTTCCTTTTGTCCCGCCTGCGACCGTCCGCCCGAAGGCGGTGGAGCCCGAGGTGGCCGAACCCGGCGAGGTGGCCTCAGAGATCAGTATGGGGACATGGATCCTGGCGGGTGTCGTGGGTGCCGTGATTCTGGCCTCGGCGCTGGGTTACTGGATCTCCGTGAAGATGTCCGCACCGCCGCGCAATGCGGCTGCCGTGACGCGGCCCATCCAGGAACTTCCCTCTGCACTGCAGGAGGTCGAGGAATCCGCGCCACCCCGTGCCCAGGCCGGTACGGCCTCGGAGTCGGCGCCCATGGCATCGCCGCCCCAGGCGCGGGCCTCCAGGGATGTATCGCCGCCCATGACCCGCAATCCGGCCAGGGCGGCGGCGCGAAAACCGCCGGAAAGTGTTTTTGTCACCAACCCGGAATGGTCCAGCCAGGTTCGCCGCATCGGCGACGTGGATCCGGTGACCGAGCGCTCCACCATGGTGATTCTTGATGCCATCCATGACGTGCAGGAGCGTGAACGCCAGTCCCGTCCCGCAGCATCGAAGGAGGTGACCCATGGGCAATGATGTGGCGGCGGATCTGCGCTGGTCCGTCGTGGAGCCGTGGGATGGGGTGCGTGTGCATGGGTACTTTTTTGTCCAGCACATGTTTGCCACCCATGATGCCGTGCGCAAGACACTGCCCATCTTCAGTGGCCGTCTGCCCGAACCCGTGCATGTGGGCGAGTCGGAATTCCGCTTGGGCCGGCTGGTGGGCGTTCCCGCAGGTATTTACCTGCATGGCAATGGCTTTCTTTGCCTGACCCAGGCGGGCGAGTCAGTAGATCACACCAGCGCCAACTGGCGCGAGTTGCTCAGGCCTCAGGACATCTGGGCCGCTTTGGCCAATGCCATTGCTGTCAGTGCCGCCATGCGCAAGCCGGCCGCGGCCTTGCTCCGGGCGGGCGGGGCGCTGTATTTTTTTGCTCCGACGGATGAGGCCATGCAAAAGCTGCTGCAGGCTTTGACCCCGGTTGAAGAAGGTGAGTCTGTGCTGAGTTCGGCGGATGTTGCACAGCTTTGCCTTTCCGCTCCATAGCGCCCCAATCGGCGCTCCATGCAGGAGGACCGCATGACCATCGATTTTCGTAACCCCAGCCAGGCCATGCAGGGCGTGGATGCGGCAGCGCCCGCGCTCGCACCGCACCAGCGCCTTGTTCTGGTGGCGCTGGGCGTGTGCGGTGCCGGGTTGCTGCTGGCGGGACTGTGGCTATTGTTGCGGCCGGTGCCGTGGCTGGAGCCCGAGGTGGCGCCGCTGCTCGGGCTGGCATTTTTGCTTTCGTCGGTGGGCGATGCCGGGGCCATCTTGGTTCTGCGCTGGACCTGGACCCGGGCTGCGCCCCGGCCGCGATAGGCCGTCGATTGCTGGCAATGATTGCCAGCGGCTTCACGGCATGCCGTATCCTGTGGGCTTGACTGGCACCGCAGGAGATTCTCGTGACCGTTCCCATTCGACGCATCGCCATCAGTACCGGGGGAGGCGATGCCCCGGGCCTCAACGCGGTGATCCGCGCCACGGTGTCCGCCGCGTTGCGCAGGGGCTGGGAGTGCGTGGGCATTCGCGATGGCTATAACGGGCTCCTGGCCCCAGAGCGCTACCCGCAGGGCGGGCTGGTCGCGCTCACACACGACCGGGTGCGCGGCATCACCCACCTGGGCGGTACCATCCTGGGCACCACCAACAAGGGCGATCCGTTCCATTTCCCGGTGCGCAACCCGGATGGAAGCATGGGCGAACGCGACCGTTCCGATGAGTTGCTGCAGTGCTTCGAGCGCGAGGGCATCGATGCGCTGGTCACGGTGGGCGGCGACGGCTCGCTCTCGATCGCGCATGAACTGTTTCGCAAGGGCCTGCGCGTGGTGGGCGTGCCCAAGACGATCGACAACGATCTGGACAAGACCTTTACGACGTTTGGCTTCGACACGGCCGTGTCGTTCGCCACCGAGTGCCTGGACCGCCTGCACAGCACGGCCGAGAGCCACCAGCGCATCATGGTGGTGGAGATGATGGGGCGCTACGCGGGCTGGATCGCTCTGCACGCGGGCATCGCGGGTGGTGCGCACGCCATTTTGCTGCCCGAGATACCGTTCGATCTGTCGGGTGTGGTGGAGCAGATCCACAAGCGGGATGTGCTGGGCCGCATGTACTCGATCGTGGTGGTGGCCGAGGGGGCTTACCCGTGCCAGGGGCAGCGCGCCCTGACGGCGCCTGCCGAGGCCGGTCACGCCGAGCGGCTGGGCGGCATGGGTGAACAGGTGGCGCGCGAACTGGCGTCCCGCTGCGGCAAGGACAGCCGCGTGGTGGTGCTGGGCCATCTGCTGCGCGGCGGCTCACCCACGTCGTTCGACCGGCTGGCGGCCCTGCGCTTTGGCACGGCGGCGGTGCGTGCGCTTGATGAAGGGCTTTCGGGCGTCATGGTCTCGCTGTCGTTTCCCAATGTGGACTATGTGCCGCTCGCCGACGTAGCGGGCCGCATGAAGGGGGTGCCGCTGGACGGTGACACCTTGCAGACCGCGCGCGACCTGGGCATTTGCCTGGGCGATTGATGACGGCTTTGGCGGTTGAACGGGCGCAGATCCGTCAGATTCCCGCAAGCCCGTCATGAATAATTATGAATTCAAAACCTGCACCACCGGCAGGATTCGAGGCCAAGGAGACACACCCATGAGCAGCTACGCCGAGTTCTACCGCAACTCCATCGATCAACGCGACGCCTTCTGGGCTGAACAGGCGGGCCTGATCGACTGGCAGACCCCGCCCCAGCAGATTTGCGACTACAGCAACCCGCCGTTCGCGCGCTGGTTCGTGGGCGGCACCACCAACCTGTGCCACAACGCCGTGGACCGCCACCTCAAGGACCGCGCCAGCCAGCCGGCCCTGGTGGCCATCTCCACCGAAACCGACACCGAGCGCAGCTACAGCTTCGCCGAACTGCACCAGGAAGTGCAGCGCATGGCCGCCAGCCTGCAGTCGCTGGGCGTGAAGAAGGGCGACCGCGTGCTCATCTACATGCCGATGATCGCCGAGGCAGCCTTCGCCATGCTGGCCTGCACCCGCATCGGGGCGCTGCATTCGGTGGTGTTCGGCGGCTTCGCCTCGGGCTCGCTGGCCTCGCGCATCGAAGATGCCGAGCCCGTGGCCATCGTCAGTGCCGACGCTGGATCGCGCGGCGGCAAGGGCGTGCCCTACAAGCCCTTGCTCGACGAGGCCATCCGCCTGTCCAGCCACAAGCCCGCCAGCGTGCTGCTGGTGGACCGGGGCCTGGCGCCCATGGACCTGGTGGCCGGGCGCGACCACCTCTGGGCCACCCTGCGCGAGCAGCACCTGAAGGCCACCGTGCCCTGCGAGTGGGTGGATGCCACGCACCCGAGCTACACGCTCTACACCAGCGGCACCACCGGCAAGCCCAAGGGCGTGCAGCGCGACACGGGCGGCTACGCCGTGGCGCTGGCCGCCAGCATGAAGCACATCTTCAATGCGCAAGCGGGCCAGACCTACTTCGCCACCAGCGACATCGGCTGGGTGGTGGGGCACAGCTACATCATCTACGGTCCGCTGATCGCGGGCATGACGACCATCATGTACGAAGGCCTGCCCATCCGCCCCGACGCGGGCGTGTGGTGGAGCATCGTCGAGAAGTACAAGGTCACGCACATGTTCTCGGCCCCCACGGCGGTGCGCGTGCTCAAGAAGCAGGACGCCTCCTGGCTCAAGAAGTACGACGTCTCCACCCTCAAGGCCCTGTGGCTGGCCGGCGAGCCGCTGGACGAGCCCACGGCCCAGTGGATCAGCGATGCGCTGCAGGTGCCCATCATCGACAACTACTGGCAGACCGAGACCGGCTGGCCCATCCTCACGCTGGCCAACGGCGTGGAGCATCAGTCCACGCGCTTCGGCAGCCCGGGCAAGGCCATGTACGGCTATGCCGTGAAGCTGATCGACGAGGCCACGGGCGAAGAGCTGACCGGCGCCAACCAGAAGGGCGTGGTCGCTATCGAGGGACCGCTGCCCCCCGGCTGCATGCAGACGGTGTGGCGCGACGACGCGCGCTTCGTCAACACCTACTGGAAGAGCATCCCCGGCCGCCTGATCTATAGCACCTTCGACTGGGGCATCCGTGATGCCGACGGCTACCACTTCATCCTGGGCCGCACCGACGACGTGATCAACGTCGCCGGCCACCGCCTGGGCACGCGCGAGATCGAGGAATCGATCTCGTCCCACCCCAACATCGCCGAAGTGGCCGTGGTGGGCGTGGCCGACCAGCTCAAGGGCCAGGTCGCCATGGCCTTTGCGGTGCCACGCGACGCCACGGGCCTGGACAGCGACGCCGCGCGCCTCAAGCTCGAAGGCGAAGTGATGAAGGTGGTGGACGGGCAACTGGGCGCCGTGGCCCGGCCCTCGCGCGTGTTCTTCGTCACCACGCTGCCCAAGACGCGCAGCGGCAAGCTGCTGCGCCGCGCCCTGCAGGCCGTGGCCGAACGCCGCGACCCGGGCGACCTGACCACCATGGAAGACCCGGCCGCACTGCAGCAGGTCAAGGCATTGGTCGAGGCGTGACCACGGTAGTGATTTGCTCCTGAAAATATAGCTGCAAACGCCCTTTGATTAGGCGTCTGCAGCTATTTTTTAAGACATTCCCTGCTGACCCGTGCAGGCGCGCGCCGCTGGCTGAAAAGCGCCGCAATTGTGCCGCCCACACCCCGGCAGCATTAGCGACGCGCTTCACGGGGAATCCGCGTTCAACTGCCGTGCTGGCGCACGCCCATGCTGGGGGGCTGCCAGGTTTCCAGCCACTGGATGAACTCGGCCACCGGCATGGGCTTGGCAAAGCAATAGCCCTGCGCCAGCTGGCAACCCATTTGCAACAGCATCTGGCCCTGGTCGGCGGTTTCCACGCCCTCGGCAATGATGCGGTAGCCAAACGAGCGCGCCAGCCCGATCACCCCCTGCACGATGGCCAGGTCGCCTGCGTCGCCCATCATGCCGTGCACAAAGCTCTGGTCGATCTTGAGCGTGGACAGTGGCAGGCGCCGCAGGTAGGTGAGTGACGAGTAACCTGTGCCAAAGTCATCCAGCGAGGTGCCCACGCCCATGGCTTGCAGCGCCTTGAGGGTGCTGGCCACATGGTCGATGTGGTAAAGCGCGGCGGTTTCTGTGATCTCGATCTCAAGCTGTCCCGCCGATACGCCGGGATGCTGGGCCAGTTGTTCCGCCATCCAGTCGGCAAAGCCTGGCTGCTGCAGATGGTGCGCGGAGATGTTGACGCTCACGGGCAGATGAATGCCCTGGTCCATCAGCGTTTTCACCGCCACCAGACCCGCCCCGACCACCCAGACACCAAACGGCACCTCCAGTTCGGTGCCCTCCAGCAGGGGCATGAAGGCGCCGGGAGCCACCACGCCCTGTTCCGGGTGGCGCCAGCGCGCCAGGGCCTCGGCGCCCACCACGGTGCCCAGTCGCATGTCCACCTTGGGCTGGAGGAAAAGCTCGAACTGCCCCTTGGCGATGGCCTCGCGCAGCTGGGTGATCTGCTCGCGCAGCTGGCGCGACTCGCGCTCCTGCGTGGCGTCGAACTCGTGGAAGCGGTTGCGCCCGCCCTGTTTGGCGGCATACATGGCCTGGTCGGCGTGGCGCAGCAGGGTGTCGGCGTCGGCATCGTCCTGGGGGTACAGGGTATAGCCGATGCTGGCGGTCACAGTCACCCGGTCCGAGCCGATCTGGTAGGGCGATGCAATGCTCTGCATCACCAGGTTGAGCACATGCTTGCAGTCCTGGGCGTTGGAGAGGCCGGGCATCAGGATGACGAATTCGTCGCCTCCCAGGCGGGCGACACAGTCGTGGGGCCGCAGGGCCCGCGTCAGCCGCTGCGAGGCAATCACCAGCAGGCGGTCGCCCGCATCGTGCCCCAGCCGGTCATTCACCGGTTTGAAACCATCGAGGTCGAGATAGGCCACCCCCAGCAGGCTGCCGCTGGCCAGGGCCTGTTCCATGCCTTCGGCAAGGCGGCGGGCCAGCATCACGCGGTTGGGCAGGCCGGTCAGGGTGTCGTAATGGGCCAGCCTGCGCAGCAACAGTTCCTGTTCGCGCTGGCCGGTCACGTCAATCGAAACGCCCAGCATGCGCAGGGGCTGGCCGGTGCTGTCAACGCTGACGATCTTGCCCAGGTTGCGCAGCCAGCGGTCTTTTTCGTGCGGGCGTGCGATGCAGCAGGTGGCATCGAACGGTGTTTCGGGGTGGGTGGCGTGCCGCGTGACTTCAGTGGTCATGCGCAGCACATCCTCAGGTCCGAGGGATTCGGTCCAGGAGATGGCCGGGGGGGCGCCGCGCCCGGCCTGCAGGCCGCGCATGGCCATCCAGCGGTGGTCGCCGGTGATCATGCCGCTGTGCAGGTTCCAGTCCCACAGGCCCAGAGAAGCAGCGGAAAGAGTGAGAGAAAGCAGGGCCTCGCGTTCGCGCACCTGCTCCTCACTGCGCTTGCGGTCGGTGATGTCGTGCAGGGCGAACAGCCAGCACGACTGGCCATCGAGCTCGGTGGCCCGCATGGACTGCAGCACCGTCAGCGTTTCGCCGCTGCGCGTGGTGGTGGTGATCTCGTAGGACTGCAGCAGGTCCGTGGCCTGGATGGCCTCGATCATGCTCGCTCGCGTCTCCGTCGTCATGATGCCCAGCTTGATGGCCGTGCTGCCCACCGCTTGCGCATGCGTGAAACCGAACATCTTCTCCCAGGCCGGATTGACATCGATGTAGGTGCCGTCTTCGCGGAGCGTCATGCCCATGGGGTAGGGCATGAGATGGAAAATGCGCGAAAAGCGCTCTTCGGACTGGCGCAGCCGTTCTTCGGCTCGCTTGGTGTCGTCGATGTCCTGCATCACGCCCACGATGCGCATGACACGGCCGTTCTCCACCACTGGCTCGCCCCGCCAGCGGCACCAGATGCAGCGGCCATCGGTGCGAACGATCTCGACGTCCATGCTCCATTCCGTGCGCTGGCGAATGCACTGGCGGATCTTCTCGCGCATCGGCTCGCGCCATGGGGGCGCTACGTAGGTCTCGATGTAGTCGCGTGGCAGCGGGGCATTGCGGGGCAGTCCATGGATGTCGTAGCAGACGTCGGACCAGTAGACCAGCCCCTTGCCGCGCGCATCCTCCCAGGCGCCCAGCCGGGCCATGCGGCCGGCCTGGTCCAGTGCAGCGTTCTTGGCCAGCAACTCGGCGTGGGTGCGCTGCTCGTGGGTGGTGTCCCGGAACACGAAGATCAGACACGCCTCACCGTCGAACTGGATGGGGCGGGCGGACATCTGCCCCGGAATCGCACCCTTCGCCCCATGCGCCACCATGGACAGATGGTCGACCTTGCCATCGCGCTGCAGAGCGTCGATCAGCCGGGTGCGCTCCTCGGGGTTGGCCCAGACCCCCAGTTCGGTGGATGTGCGCCCGACGATCTCTGCGCGCGGGCGCTGAAGCATGCGGCAGAACGCCGGGTTGACCTCCAGGTACCGGCCATCCGATACCCGCGTGATTCCCGCCGGGTCGGGCAGGGCCTCGTAAATGGCGCCGATCTGCGCCTGCGTGGCCTGCAGCGCATCGGTGACGGCGGCGTAGGTGGGTTGTGCCTGCGCCGTTTGGGTAGCACCAGGGTCTGCCGCAGGACGTGGGGCGGATGGAGAGCTGGGGGGCACGGCAGACATGCGCCAAGTTTAGAGCGATTTGGCTCCCTGGGCAGAAGTTGCACGCGTCCTGATTAGCCCTGTTGACAACAAAGTGCCCCCCACGATGACCACGGCGCAGCCCACCATCCACGGCGTGATGGCCTCGTTCAGGAACACCACGCCATAGAACACCGCGAACACCGGTGCCATGAAGGTCACGGCCAGCGCCCGGCTCGGCCCGGCATGGGCAATGAGCCGGAAATACAGGATGTAGGCGATGCCCGTGCACAGGATGGCGATGGCGATGATGGCGGCCCAGGCGCGCGGCCCCGGCAGGACGGCGGGCCAGAACCAGACCATGGGCACGAACAGCCCCAGCGCCGCCCCGAGCTGGCTGCCCGTGGCCGTGGCCAGGGGTGGCGCGCCCACGAGATAGCGCCGCGCGAAGCTGGCGGCCAGGGCGTAGCAGGTGGTGGCGCCCAGGCAGGCCAGGATGGCCCAGGGTGCATCATCCGACTTGATGCCCGCGCCCCCCGGCGCGCGCCAGGCCAGCAGCGCCACGCCCACGAAGCCGATGCCCAGGCCCAGCCAGCGCAGGCGGTTGATGCGGTCGCCCAGCCACACCCAGGCCACCAGCGCGCCGAACAGCGGCACCGTGGCGTTGAGGATGGAGGCCAGCCCCGTGGTGATGTGCAGCACCGCCCAGGAATACAGCGCGAACGGAATCGCCGAATTCACCAGCCCGGACAGCAGCGCCGGCTTCCAGTGCTGGCGCAAGGCCGGCCATTGGCCCTGGTGGAGCAGGATGGGCCAGAGGAACACCGTGGCCAGCAGCACGCGCAGCCCGGCCGTGGGAAGCGGGCCGAACTCCGAGGCGCCCATGCGCATGAACAGGAACGAGGCGCCCCACAGGGCCGAGAGCAGGATGAATTCGCCGATCCAGGCGGAAACCGGTTTGGTCGTTGGCGTGGCGCTCATGCGGGAACCTTGGTGTCAGGGGGAAGGGCGCTTTCCAGGCGCAGCAGGGCCGCCTTGCGTTCCAGCCCACCGGCATAGCCCGTCAGGCTGCCGTCGCCCCCCAGCACGCGGTGGCAGGGCACGACTACGCTCAGGGGGTTGCGCCCCACGGCGGCGCCCACGGCACGCACGGCGGCGGGCCGGCCAATTTCGCGGCCCAGGGCGCCGTAGCTCGTCGTGCGGCCCGGCGGAATGCGCAAGAGCGCCTGCCACACGGCCTGCTGGAACGCGGTGCCGCCGCCCAGGTCGAGCGGCAGGTTGAAATGCTGGCGCTTCCCAAGCAGGTACTGCTGCAACTGTTCGGCGGTCTGGCACAGCACGGGGTGGTCTGGTGCCTGTGCCCAGGCCTCCGGGCCGTCGAGTTGGGCGGGCAGGTGGCGCTGGCCGTCGAACCACAGGCCGCACAGGCCGGCGGGCGATGCGGCGAGCCGCACCGTCCCCAGCGGGGTGGCGGTATGGCTTTGCACGGTGGAGGGGTGGAATTGCATGGTGAATGCTCCATTAGAAGCGAAATCGGGGTTTTGCGCAGGCAGGTCGTACGCTATCAGCTACGCTTTTGATAGTGAAGCGTCGCTGATGTGGATGCTGCCCGCTGCCCATGCCCGCAGCACGGCATAGCCGCGCCAGGGGCGCCAGGCGTCGGCCACCTCGGTGGCGGCGCGGGCCGGGTGTTTCTGTCCCTGCACGCCCAGCGCCTTGTGCAGGGCCACATCTCCGGCCGGGAAGGCGTCGGGCCAGCGCAGCGCGCGCAGGGCGATGTACTGCGCCGTCCAGTCGCCAATGCCGGGCAACTGGCACAGCGCGGCCGTGGTGGCCGCCACGTCGGCGCCCGGGTGCAGGGCGAGCTGGCCGCTGTCCACCGCCCGCGCCAGCGCCACGATGGCGGCCTGGCGCTGGCGCACGATGCCCAGCTGCCCCAGCGCTTCGCCCTCGGCACGCGCCAGCACGGCGGGCGCCGGGAACAGGCGGTGCAGTTCGGGCCAGGGCGTGGCGATGGGCTCGCCAAAATGCCCCACCAGCCGCTGGCCCAGGGTGCGTGCCGCCGCCACCGTGATCTGCTGGCCCAGCACGGCGCGCACGGCCAGCTCGAAGCCGTCAAACGCTCCTGGCACGCGCAGGCCGTCGCCGGCGGGGAACGCTTCATGCAGCACGGCGTTGATGGCGGCCGGGTCGGCGTCGAGGTCGAGCATGGCGCGCACCCGGGCGATGACCTGCGGCAGCACCGGATACAGGCTGGCCGAGGTTTCCAGCAGCACCTGGTGGCGCGCCGCGTCGAAGCGGGTGCCGAGCCAGCCGGTGATCTCGCCCGTGCCGGTGCGCAGGCGCACGGTGCGTCGGAGTGTGGCTTCGCCCGGCTGCGCCCATTCCACGCCCTCGAACTGGCGCTGGGCAAAGAAGGCCAGCAGCGCCGCCGTGTCGAACGGCGGCCGGTAGGCCAAGCGCAGACTGCCCCCCGTGCTGCCGCCCGGGGCCGTACCGGCGCGCCGCAACTGCGTGGGGTTGAGCCCGTAGTGGCCGACGAAGGCGGCGTTGAAGCGGCGCACGCTGCCAAAGCCGCTGGCCAGCGCCACCTGCGTGACGGGCATGGCCGTGTCGGTCAGCAACTGCTTGGCCATGAGCAGGCGGCGCGTCTGCAGGTACTGCAGGGGCGAGACGCCCAGCGCGGCCTCGAAGATGCGGCGAAGGTGCCGGTCGCTCACGCCCAGGCGATGGGCCAGTTGCGCCGCGCCCAGGCCCTCGGGGGCCTCCCAGACCTGCGGGCTGTCGAGCAGCCGCACGGCCTGGCGCACCAGGATGCCCGATGCATCCTGCACCGACCACGCCAGCGCCCGCGGCGCCACCTCGGGGCGGCAGCGCAGGCAGGGCCGGAAGCCCGCACTCTCGGCCTGGGCCGCCAGCGCGAAAAAGCGGCAGTTTTCGCGCCGGGGTGTGCGCACGGCGCAGACCGGGCGGCAGTAGATGCCGGTGGAGGTCACGCCGGTGAAGAACTGCCCGTCAAAGCGCGCGTCCCGCGCCCGCAGGGCGAGGTAGCGGCCATCGTCGGCGGCGGGGTCGGCGGGCGGGGGGGCGTTGGTGGAGGCCATGGCAGCGATGATAGGCATGCCGCTGGCGCTGGCTGGCCGTTTTCGGACACCTGCCTCGGGGCCGGGGCTGATGGCAGGGCACCTACAATCGGCGCCGGTCCGGAACACCCGTGAAAGTGAATCTCGTGCAACTCTCGCCCGCCATCTTCAAAGCGTATGACATCCGGGGCATTGTGCCCACCACCATCGACGAGAAGGTCGCCCGGGGTTTGGGCCGCGCCTTCGGCGCTGCTGCCCTGGCCGAAGGTCAGACCACCGTGGCCGTGGGGCGCGACGGGCGCCTCTCCGGTCCGGCGCTCGCCAACGCCCTCATGCTGGGCCTGGCGGAGGCGGGCATGGAAGTGATCGACATCGGCCGTTGCACCACACCCATGCTCTACTTCGCGGCCAGCACGCTGTGCAAGAGCGGCATCCAGGTGACCGGTAGCCACAATCCCAAGGACTACAACGGTTTCAAGATGGTGCTCAACGGCCGCGCCATCTTCGGTGAGGAAATACAGGCCTTGCGCCGCACCATGGAAGAGGACCGCTGGCAGATCGAGCCCGGCGGCAACCTGCGCCAGGCCGATGTGCTCCCCGCCTACCGCGAGCGTATCGTCGGTGACATAAAACTTGCCCGCCCCATGAAGATCGTCGTGGACAGCGGCAACGGCATCGCCGGGGCCTCTGCGCCCGCCATCTTCCGCGCCATCGGCTGCGAGGTGATCGAGCTGTTCTCCGAGGTGGACGGCAATTTCCCCAACCACCACCCCGACCCGAGCAAGCCCGAGAACCTGCGCGACCTGATCGCCGCCCTGCGCGACAGCGACGCCGAGCTGGGCCTTGCTTTCGACGGCGACGGCGACCGGCTTGGCATCGTCACCAAAGATGGCCAGAACATCTTCCCCGACCGCCAGATGATGCTGTTCGCCCAGGACGTGCTCTCGCGCGTGCCCGGCGGCGCCATCCTGTTCGACGTGAAATGCACCCAGCGCCTGGCGCCCGCCATCGCCGAGGCGGGCGGCCAGCCGCTGATGTACAAGACCGGCCACTCGCTCATCAAGGCGCGCATGAAAGAGGTCGATTCGCCCCTGGGCGGCGAGATGAGCGGCCACATCTTCTTCAAGGAGCGCTGGTTCGGCTTCGACGACGGCACCTACGCCGGCTGCCGCCTGCTCGAAATCCTGAGCCGCCATGCCGACCCCGGCGCCGTGCTCAATGCGCTGCCCACCAGCCACAGCACGCCCGAACTGAATGTGGCCTGCGCCGAGGGTGAGCCGCACCGCCTCACGGCCGAACTGCAGGCCCTGGCGCCCGAAACCTTCGCTGCGCCCGCGCAGATCAACACCATCGACGGTCTGCGCGTGGACTGGCCCGACGGCTTTGGCCTGATCCGCGCCAGCAACACCACGCCCGTGCTCGTGCTGCGCTTCGAGGGCCACACGCCCGAAGCCCTGCACCGCATCGAGGCGGCCATGCTCGCCCTGCTGCGGCGCGTGAAACCCGACGCCCAGCTCGGCGCAGCGGCGCACTGATCCGCTGACCATGGCAACCCTCGCACTCCGGCTCTACTCGGCGCTGACCTGGTCGGTCCAGCCCCTGTTGCGCCGCAAGCTCGCGCGCCGCGCGGTGGCCGAGCCCGGCTACGGCAAGGCCGTGGGCGAGCGTTTCGGCCGCTACCCCCGGCCCATTGACAGCCTGCTGATGGCCCACAGCACCGATGCGCTGGGCAGCTTCGTCTGGATCCATGCCGTCTCGCTGGGCGAGACGCGTGCCGCCGCCATCCTGCTGCAGGAGCTGCGCGCACAGATTCCGGGCATGCGCCTGCTGCTCACGCACGGCACAGCCACCGGGCGGCTGGAGGGCGAGAAGCTTCTGCAGCCCGGTGACGTGCAGGTCTGGCAGCCCTGGGATACGCCCGGTGCCGTGGCACGGTTTCTCAGGCGCTTCCGCCCGGCCATCGGCATCCTGATGGAGACCGAGGTCTGGCCCAACCTGGTCGAGGGCTGCCGCCAGCGCGGCATTCCGCTCGTGCTGGCGAACGCGCGCTTCAACGAAAAATCGCTGCGCAGGGCCCGTCGCATGCACTGGCTGGCGCGTCCGGCCTACGGCGGCCTGGCGGCCGTCTGGGCGCAGACCGAGGCCGATGCCGCCCGGCTGCGCGCCATCGGCGCACCCGTGCAGGCGGTGCTGGGCAACCTCAAGTTCGATGTGGAGCCCGATGCGGACCAGGTGGCACAGGGCCGCGCCTGGCGCGCCATGGGCCATCGCCCGGTCGTCATGCTGGCCAGCAGCCGCGAGGGGGAGGAGGCGATGTGGCTCGACGTTTTGAAGCAAAAATGGCCTCCAGGCCAATCAGGTAAAGCGCTATCAGCTATCAAAACAGAAGCGCCAGAGGCCCCTGAAGCGGATGATGCCGCTGTGCAGTGGCTGATCGTTCCGCGCCACCCGCAGCGCTTTGAGGAGGTGCAGCAGCTCCTGCAGGGTGCGGGCCTGCGCGTGTCGCGCCGCAGCACCTGGGGCTTGCCGCCCCAGGACGCCGATGTGTGGCTCGGTGATTCCCTGGGCGAAATGGCGCTTTACTATGGCTTGGCCGATGTGGCACTGCTTGGCGGAAGCTTTGCGCCGCTGGGGGGGCAGAACCTCATCGAAGCCGCCGCCTGTGGCTGCCCGGTGGTGCTGGGGCCGCACACCTTCAACTTCGCCGATGCAGCCGGGAAGGCCTGCGCCGCAGGCGCCGCGCAGCGCGTGGAAGATATGGGCCAGGGCATGGACGCTGCCAGCCATCTGGCCCGCGACTCCTCGCGACTGGCACAGGCGCGCGAAACGGCCGCTGCCTTTGCACGGGCGCATCGAGGCACTGCGCGAGCCACTGCGCGGGCGGTCATCGGATTGCTGGAGCGGGGCGCGGCAGGGCACCGCTGAGGGACTGCAGCCTGGGGGAACGGTGCGGCGATGTTCCAGACCCGTGCCCACACTGCGGGGAAGCGGACGAAAAAAAACCAACCGGGACCGGTTGGTTTTTTTATAGAGTGGTGGAGCTGGCGGGAATTGAACCCGCGTCCGCAAGCCTTCTTCGGGCAGATCTACATGTTTAGCGGTCTGTTTTGGATCTCGCTTCCGGCATCGCGCAGTCGCACGCTATGCCGGACGCCAGTACCCTTGAATCTCGTTCCGTGCCAAGGTACCCGGCCCAGAACCAGCTGATGTAAATAACCTTGCAGCCGGGAGGCCTTGCAGCCCCCTTGCCCAGCCCATCAGCGTGCTGTTGCAAGGCTCACCGGTTTTAGGCGGCGAGTGCGAAACGTTCGTCGTTTGCAGTTAGTTTTTTGAATGCAGATTTACGAGCGCCACTCAAGCTCGACATGCACCACGCCGATTCCGAACCCACGTCGAAACCAGGGCAGCCCCTTACCGGACGATTTTAGGCCATGTTCAGCAATTGCAAGAGGTCCAGGGGGAAATTAATCTCGGCGTGGGCGCCCCATTCGCGGGCGCTCGACGTGCTGCCCAGGTAGCCATAGGTGGCTGCAACGGTGCCCATGCCTGCGGCCCGGCCGGCAACAATGTCGCGCTCATCGTCGCCGACATAAATACAGTGTTCTGGTGCAATGCCCAGCCTGGATGCAGCCTCGATCAATGGTGCCGGGTGCGGTTTGGCGTGGGGTGTGGTGTCCCCGCTCACCACGGCGCCCGCACTGGCGAACAAGGGAATGGCGCGGGTCAGGGGTTCGGTGAAGCGAGCGGATTTGTTTGTTACCACTCCCCACGCAAGCTGGCTTTGCACGAGCCGCCGCACCAGCTCTTCCACGCCATCGAACACCCGGGTCCTGAGGGTCATGCACGCCTGGTAATTTGTGAAAAACTCTTCCCGCAACAGGCCGAATTCCGGGTGCTCCGGAGTGATGCCGAAGGCTTCTCCGAGCATTCCGCGTGCGCCTGCGCCCGCCATGGGGCGGTAGCGTTCCAGGGGCAGCGAGGGCATGCCGCGGTCGGTGCGCATTTTGTCGGCCGCCGCTCCAAGGTCGGAGGCGCTGTCGATCAGGGTGCCGTCCAGGTCGAAAAGGACAGCGCGGACATTGTGAAATGGGGCCACGGAATTCTCAGGCAGGCCGCTGGGTTGCGAACAGGTAGTTGACGCTGGTGTCCGCGCTCAGCCAGTAGCGGCGGGTGATGGGGTTGTATTCCAGTCCCCGGGTCTGGCGGACGTCGAGCCGTGCAGCTCGGCAGCTGGCAGCCAGTTCGCTGGGACGGATCAGGCGGGCGTATTCATGCGTCCCTCGTGGCAGCATGTTGAGAACATACTCGGCGCCCACGATGGCGAGCATGAAGGCTTTGGCATTGCGGTTGATGGTGGAAAAAAACACCCATCCGCCAGGTTTGACCAGTTCCGCGCATGCCTTGACGACCGAGGCAGGATCGGGAACATGCTCCAGCATTTCCATGCAGGTGACGGTGTCAAAGCTGCCAGGTTGTTCGGCGGCGAGGGTCTCGACGCTGACTTCGCGGTACTCCACGCGGGGCGTTTGCGCCTCCAGGGCATGCAGCTGGGCCACCCGCAAGGATTTGGCGGCAAGGTCGATGCCGAGCACCTGCGCGCCCTTGCGGGCCATGGCGTCGGCCAGAATGCCGCCGCCACAACCTACGTCCAGCACGCGTTGTCCGTGCAGTGGCGACAGGCTGTTGATCCAGTCCAGCCGGAGGGGGTTGATTTCATGCAGCGGGCGGAACTCGCTTTCCGGATCCCACCAGCGGTGGGCCAGTTCGGAGAATTTCGCCAGCTCGGCGGGATCGACGTTGAGAGTGCTGTTCATGGCGGTATTGTGTCCAACAGGCCCATGGGGGCAATAAAAAAGCGCCCTGAGAGGCGCTTTTTTATTGAACTACTGGCGGAGAGGGCGGGATTCGAACCCGCGGTGGGGATTAGCCCACACACGCTTTCCAGGCGTGCGACTTAAACCGCTCATCCACCTCTCCGAAGCCCTCGATTATAGCCATACGTAAACGGTCATTTGGACGAATGGGGCGGTGCCGGTGAAAAAAATCCGGGTTGCCGCGTTCGTCCGGCGGTTCTTTTCAGGAATGCGGACCGGAGATCTTTGCCGCCACGGTTTGATTGCGTCCCTGGCGCTTGGCCTGGTACATCGCCTGGTCGGTGTGCTGAAGCAGGGCGTCCAGCGTCAGGTGATCGCCGGCGTGCAGGCAGGCCAGGCCAATGCTGGCGGTCACCGGAGTGTCCAGTCCTGCCATCGGCGTTTCTGCCAGCGTCCGTCTCAGCTTGTCGGCCAGGCGCAAGGCCTCGGCCTCGGGGGTGTCTGGCAGCAGCAAGACGAATTCCTCACCGCCAAAGCGTGCAACGCTGTCGGTCTTGCGCAGGGAATGCGACATCAGCTGTGCAACGTGCCGAAGCACCGCGTCGCCGGTGGGGTGCCCGAATCGGTCGTTGATGGACTTGAAGTGGTCCAGATCCGCCATCAGCAGTGACAAGGCGCTTCCCTGGCGCTTTGCGCGCGCCAGTTCCAGTTCCGCCTGGCGCACGAATTCCCGCCGATTGAGCAGGCCTGTCAGCGGGTCTCGCGTTGCCAGGGTCTCCAGTTCGGCGTGCTGCCGTTCCAGTTGCCGGTTCGACTCGGTCAGGGCACGCTGCAGAAGCTCTGTCTGCGCATAGCGGCGCCACAGCAAAACACCCACCAGAAGGGCAAGAGCGCAGGCCGATGCGGCGTTCATGCGGTTGGTGGTCAGCAGGGCCGGGTTCTCGGTGGTCCATCCCAGTGACCAGGCGAGTGCGCACCATCCCAGGGCCAGAATCACGACGATGGAGCGCGGGCGCAGCAGGAACACGATGGAGATGCCGATGGCGGCATTGACGAAGGCATTGATGCTGGTGCTGACCGCCTGGTCCATCACGGTCAGCACCACCGCCCAGGCCAGAACCAGTGCCGAAATGCCTTCGGGCAGCAGGCGCATGGGGAGTGCAGATGAGGGGGTGGCCTGGGCCCGGCGGGACAGCCATCCCATGGCGGACATCAGCACCGCCATGACCCCGTGGGCCACCGCGATCTGATGAGCCCAGGCACTGCGCAGCGGGTCGTCAAAGCGCATCAGCGCAAACACGAGCACGTGCAGCAGATTCAGTGCGACCACGCTCCAAGAGGCGATGCCGAGGATCTGGAGGTTGCGCCGGTAAGCGGCTTCCTGCACCTGGCGGTCTTCTTCGGCCCACCGGTGCAAGGTATCGGGAAGGGTCATCAGTCCATCATACGAACTGTCCAGGCCGGATTGGCTGACACGGGCGAGCCGATGCCGACCCATTGATCAAAGTCAAGCGGGGCAGGCGGCCTCACCCGGGCGGCCTGGCACATTGCACGGCCGTGCAAATGTGCCGGAGCCTACCCTGCTTCAGTTGCTTTTCTGGGTCTGCACCATCTTCATGGCCGAGCCGATCAGGGCCGACACTTCGGTCATGTTGCTGGGCACGATGAGGGTGGTGGTGGCATCCTGGGCGACGCGGCCGTAGGCGTCCACGGCTTTCTCCGCCACCTTGAGCTGCACGGCCTGCTCGCCACCGGGCTGGCGGATGGCGGCGGCAATGCGCTCAATGGCCTGGGCCGTGGCTTCGGCCACGGTGGTGACGGCCGCGGCTTCACCCTGGGCGTTGTTGATGGCGGCCTGCTTTTCGCCCTCGGAGCGCGCAATGAAGGCTTCGCGCTCGCCGGTGGCGATGTTGATCTGCTCCTGGCGGCGGCCTTCGGAGGCGGCGATCAGTGCGCGCTTCTCGCGTTCGGCGGTGATCTGGGCCTGCATGGCGCGCAGGATTTCGTTGGGGGGGGTCAGGTCCTTGATCTCGTAGCGCAGCACCTTGACCCCCCAGTTGAGCGCAGCTTCGTCGATGGCCGACACCACCTGGGCATTGATCATGTCGCGTTCCTCGAAGGTCTTGTCGAGTTCGAGCTTGCCGATCACGCTGCGCAGGGAGGTCTGGGCCAGTTGGGTTACGGCCATGATGTAGTTGCTCGAACCGTAGCTGGCGCGCATGGGGTCGGTGACCTGGAAGTACAGGATGCCGTCCACCTGCAGCTGCGTGTTGTCGCGCGTGATGCAGACCTGGCTGGGCACGTCCAGCGGAATTTCTTTCAGGCTGTGCTTGTAGGCCACCCGGTCGATGAAGGGAAAGAGAAAGTTCAGTCCGGGTGTGAGCGTGCCTGCGTATTTGCCCAGGCGCTCCTTGACCCACGCGTTCTGCTGCGGCACGACCTTGACGGATTGCGCGATGAAGATCACGGCAATGACGAAGATGACGATGGCGATTTCCATGGGAGGCCTTTCAGGGGTGATGCGAGTTCAGGGGAGGGGTCATACCGGATCGACCAGCAGGCGGTTGCCGACCAGTTCGGAGACCCGGTGCATGCCGGTGGAGGGTTTTACGCCGGGGCGGTGGATGGCCGTCCAGGTGGCGCCGCGGTATTTCACGGTGGTGGTGCCGTCGGCATTCCAGCTTTCGATGAGGATGGTTTCCCCCACGTCCAGGTTCACGCTGCGGTCGGCGCGGGCCGAAGGGTCTCCGGGGCGCTTCTTTTTGACGAAGTACCACGCAACCACGGCGCCGCCACCGATGAGGGCCGCCGTCACGATCTGGGCCGCGGTGGGCAGCCCGAGGTGTGCGGCCACGGCGGCGGCGGCCAGCCCGACTGCCACCATCAGCAGATAGAACGTGCCTGTCACCAGCTCGATGGCCACCGTGATGCCCGTCAGCAACCACCAGATGGTGGAATCCTCCATAACGACCTCCACAAGGGTTTGTATTTAGTGCACCACATTCTGGGTCAAAAAAGTGGCGGTTCAAAGGCGCGTCAAGGTTATTCCTTACACTTCGCGCCTATTTCGATTTTTGGCCGGGCAGGGCACGGTAGCACGGAGGCTGCGCATGAAGTTTCGTTTTCCCATCATCATCATCGACGAGGATTACCGTTCCGAGAACACTTCGGGGCTGGGCATCCGTGCGCTGGCGCAGGCCATCGAGGCCGAGGGCTTTGAAGTGCTGGGGGTCACCAGCTATGGTGACCTGAGCCAGTTCGCCCAGCAGCAAAGCCGCGCCAGCGCGTTCATCCTGTCGATTGACGACGAAGAGTTCACGCTGGGCTCGGGGCTCGACCCCATCGTGCTGAGCCTTCGCACCTTCATCGAGGAGGTGCGCCGCAAGAATGCCGATGTGCCCATCTACGTGCACGGCGAGACCAAGACCAGCCGCCACCTGCCCAACGACATCCTGCGCGAGCTGCACGGTTTCATCCACATGTTCGAGGACACGCCCGAATTCGTGGCGCGCCACATCATCCGCGAGGCCAAGAGCTACCTGGAGAGCGTGCAGCCACCGTTCTTCAAGGCCCTGCTGGACTACGCCGAAGATGGCTCCTACAGCTGGCACTGCCCCGGCCACTCGGGCGGTGTGGCCTTCCTCAAGAGCCCCGTGGGCCAGATGTACCACCAGTTCTACGGTGAGAACATGCTGCGCGCCGACGTGTGCAATGCCGTGGAAGAACTGGGCCAGTTGCTGGACCACAACGGCGCCATTGGCGAATCTGAGCGCAATGCCGCGCGCATCTTCAATGCCGACCACTGCTTCTTCGTGACCAACGGCACTTCCACATCGAACAAGATGGTGTGGCACCACACCGTGGCGCCCGGCGACGTGGTCGTGGTGGACCGCAACTGCCACAAGTCCATCCTGCACAGCATCATCATGACCGGGGCCATTCCCGTGTTCATGAAGCCCACGCGCAACCACTTCGGCATCATCGGCCCGATTCCGCAGAGCGAGTTCGAGCCCGCCAGCATCCAGGCCAAGATCAAGGCCAACCCGCTGCTCAAGGGCGTGGACGCGAAGAAGGTCAAGCCCCGCGTGCTCACGCTCACGCAGTCCACCTACGACGGCGTGCTCTACAACACCGAGACCATCAAGGGCATGCTCGACGGCTACGTGGACAACCTGCACTTCGACGAGGCCTGGCTGCCGCACGCGGCCTTCCATCCGTTCTACGGCACCTACCATGCCATGGGCAAGAAGCGCGCGCGGCCCCGCCATTCGGTGGTGTATGCCACGCAGTCCATCCACAAGCTGCTGGCCGGTATCAGCCAGGCCAGCCATGTGCTGGTGCAGGACTCGCAGACCACCAAGCTGGACCACCACCTGTTCAACGAGGCGTACCTGATGCACACCTCGACCTCGCCGCAGTACAGCATCATCGCCAGCTGCGACGTGGCTGCCGCGATGATGGAGCCACCCGGCGGCACCGCGCTGGTGGATGAGAGCCTGCTCGAAGCGCTGGACTTCCGCCGCGCCATGCGCCAGGTGGAGGCCGACTTCGGCAAGAACGACTGGTGGTTCAAGGTCTGGGGCCCGGACAAGCTCGTGGACGAAGGCCTGGGCCGGGCCGAGGACTGGATCATCCGCAGCGACGGCAAGGGCCGCAAGAACGGCAGCAAGTGGCACGGCTTCGGCCAGCTGGCCGACGGCTTCAACATGCTGGACCCGATCAAGTCCACCATCGTCACGCCCGGCCTCAACCTGGATGGCAAGTTCGACAAGACCGGCATCCCCGCCAGCATCGTCACCAAGTACCTGGCCGAGCACGGCGTGGTGGTCGAGAAGACGGGCCTCTACAGCTTCTTCATCATGTTCACCATCGGCATCACCAAGGGCCGGTGGAACACGCTGCTCACTGCCTTGCAGCAGTTCAAGGACGACTACGAGAAGAACCAGCCCATGTGGCGCATCCTTCCCGAGTTCTGCCAGCAGCACAAGCGCTACGAGCGCATGGGCCTGAAGGACCTGTGCCAGCATGTGCACGAGATGTACGCCAAGTACGACATCGCCCGCCTGACGACCGAGATGTACCTCTCGGACCTCACGCCCGCGATGAAGCCCAGCGACGCTTACGCGCACATTGCGCACCGCCAGACCGAGCGCGTGGAGATCGACCACCTGGAGGGCCGCATCACCGTGGGCCTGGTCACGCCGTACCCGCCCGGCATTCCGCTGCTGATTCCTGGCGAAGTCTTCAACAAGAAGATCGTGGACTACCTCAAGTTCGCGCGCGAATTCGCCAAGCTGTGCCCCGGCTTCGAGACTGACATCCACGGCCTGGTCGAGGTGGAGGACGAAAGCGGCCAGGTACGCTACTACGCCGACTGCGTGGCCGAGGGCAAGTCCACCCGCAAGAACCCCAAGCCGCTGACCACGGCGGAGAACATGGTCCAGGTGGGTGACGACGGCCCCTACGGGCGCAACGTCTGACGCACTAGCGGGCGTTGGCGCCAAGGCAGGCAATCCGGCGGGATGCCTGCCTTTTTTGTATCAAAATGGGCTGAAGCGCCCGTCCTGAAAGCGCGAGCAGCTATGAAAGTTGTAGCTATCGGCTGAGTGGCTGCACGTCTTCGCGCACCCGCAGGTAGCTTGCGAAGCGCGGCAGCCCGCCGTCGTGCGTGCCCCGGAAGCGGTAGGTGACCCAGGCGCCCACGGGCGGTGGGTGGTCGCGGTCGGCGTCGCTGAAGCCCGCGCCCAGCCGGAAGCGCTGGCCCGTGGGCATCTCCACCCACAGGGCGCCCATGCGGCCCGCGTGGCGGCCCTTGCCGGGCAGGTGGGCCAGCACGCGCGCCTCGGCGTCCTCGTGTTCCTTGAGCTTGAGCAGGTCGTCGCTGCGCCCTGCGCGGTACAGCGAGGCGCCCCGGTGCAGCATGAGCCCCTCGCCGCCCGCGCGCACCGTGCGCCGCAGCAGGGCCTGCAAGGCTCCCTCCGTGGCCACGCGCTGCTGTGGCACGGCCTGCACCCAGGGAAGGTCCAGGCGTTCCACCAGCGCCCGCAGGGCGGGCAGGCGCTCGTCAAAGGGGCCTCCGTGCGTGGGCAGGTCGAACACCATGAAGCGCATGGGCCGCCAGGCGTCGTCGTCGGGTTGTTGCTGCCGGGTGGTGGACTGGGCGTGGCCGAAGCGCCCGCGCCCGGCCCACAGCTCGCCGTCCATCGGTGTATCGGGCCAGCCAGCGGTGAACCAGGCCGGGGCCGCCACGGTGGCGCCGCCGCGCGTGCGCAGGGTGCGGCCGTCCCAGTAGCCGCGCACACCGTCGTACTTTTCGCTCACCCAGTAGTCCTGCAGCGGCAGGCCGGGACGGTACACCTGGGCCAGCAGCAGCGCCGGAGCGTCCGCTGCCAGGGCCGGGGCGGGCAGGGCGGTCAGCGCCAGCAGGGCCAGGCAGGCCCTGCGGTCCATGATGCTATGAAGAATATAGCTGCCAGCGCTTGATGGATAAGCGCTGGAGGCCATTTTTGCCTGAAGTCCTGTGCGTCAGACCTGGTCGGCGGAAAGGCCCGCCGTCTGGCTGAAGCCACCGTCCACGTAGGTGATCTCGGCGGTCACGCCCGAGGCGAGGTCGGACAGCAGAAAGGCCGCCACGTTGCCTACGTCCTCAATGGTGACGTTGCGGCGCAGGGGCGAGGCGTCGGCCACGCGCGAGAGCAGCTTGCCAAAGTCCTTGATGCCGCTGGCGGCCAGGGTCTTGATGGGGCCGGCGCTGATGCCGTTGGCGCGGATGGCGCGGCCGTCCTGGGTGCGGCCCACGGCTTCGGCCAGGTAGCGCACGCTGGCTTCCAGGCTGGCCTTGGCCAGGCCCATGGTGTTGTAGTTGGGGATGGAGCGCAGCGCGCCCAGGTACGACAGCGTCAGCAGCGAGGACTTGTCGTTCAGGTAAGGCAGGGCCGCCTTGGCCATGGCCGGGAAGCTGTAGGCGCTGATGTCGTGGGCGATCTTGAACGATTCGCGCGACAGGCCATCGAGGAAGTTGCCGGCAATCGCCTCGCGCGGCGCGAAGCCGATGCTGTGCACGAAGCCGTCAAAGGTGCCCCAGGCCTCGCCCAGGCCCTTGAACATGGCCTCGATCTGGGCGTCGTCGCCCACGTCGCAGTCAAACACCAGCGTTGAATTGAATTCGGCCGCGAACTCGGTGATGCGGTCCTTGAAGCGCTCGCCCACGTAGCTGAACGCCAGCTCGGCGCCTTGCGCGTGGCAGGCCTTGGCGATGCCGTAGGCGATGGAGCGGTTGGACAGGACGCCCGTGATGAGCAGCTTCTTGCCGGTCAGAAAACCCATTGTTGTTCTCCTGGGGAATGCGGGGAAATGGCGGCGCGGTGGCAGGGGGAAATACCCGCAGCCTGCCCTGGCGCGCCGCCAGCGTAGTGCAGAATTGTCGCATGCGGTTTTGGCTGACTTTTCTGCTGACGATGTGCGCCGCCCCGGCCTGGGCGGCCCATGCCTATGCGCTGTGGGGCGAGCCGCGCTACCCGGCCGGGTTCGCGCATTTCGCGTATGTGAACCCGCAGGCGCCCAAGGGCGGCGAGCTGCGGCTGGTGAGCAACCTGCGCACCTCCACCTTCGACAAGTACAACCCGTTCACCATCAAGGGCAACGCGCCGGCCTATCTGTCGGCGCTGATGTTCGACGCGCTGCTCGTGGGCTCGCTCGACGAGACGGCCACGGGCTACGGCCTGCTCGCCGAGGACGTGCAGGTGGCGCAGGATGGCCTCTCCGCCACGTTCCGCCTGCGGCCCGAGGCGCGTTTCCACAATGGCAAACCCGTGCTGGCCGCAGACGTGAAGCACAGCTACGACACCCTGGTGGGCCCGCACACCTCGCCCGCGTACAAGACGCTGCTGATCGACGTGGCCGGTGTGGATGTGCTGGGCGAGCGCACCGTGCGCTACCGCTTCCACAAGCCCAACCGGGAGCTGCCGCTCACCGTGGGCGGCCTGCCGGTGTTTAGCCGCGACTGGGGCGTGGAGAACGGCCAGGCCAAGCCTTTCGACCAGGTGGTGATGGACTTTCCCATCGGCAGTGGCCCTTACAAGATCGGCCCGGTGCGCTTCGGCAAGGACATCACCTACGTGCGCGACCCGGACTACTGGGCCAAGGACTTGAACGTGCGCAAGGGCACGGCCAACTTCGACCGCATCACCGTCAAGATCTACAAGGACGCCACGGCGCGGCTCGAAGCCCTCAAGGCGGGCGAATTCGACCTGATGCGCTTCTTCAGCGCGGGCGACTGGGCGCGCCGCGTCAATGGCCGCAAGTTCGACACGGGCGAGCTGGTCAAGGGCGAATTCGCGCACAAGCTGCCCTCGGGTTTCCAGAGCTATGTGCTCAACACGCGTCGGCCGTTCCTGCAGGACGTGCGCGTGCGCGAGGCCCTGGGCCTGGCGCTGGACTACGAGTGGATGAACCGCCAGATGTTCTACGGCGCCTACCAGCGCGTCAACGGCCTCTTCGGCAACACCGCCTGCGAAACACGCGGCACGCCCACGCCGCAGGAACTGGCCCTGATGGAGCCCTGGCGCCAGCACTTTCCCGCCGCCGCCTTCGGCCCCATGACCGTGCCGCCGCGCACCGACGGCGATTCGTCGTTGCGCGCCAACCTGCGCCGCGCGCAGCAATTGCTGAGAGAGGCCGGCTGGGAGGTGCAGGGCGGCGTGCTGCGCAATGCCCGGGGCGAGGCCATGGTGCTCGAATACATGGACAGCAACGAGGGCGGCGTGCGCGTGGTCACGCCCTGGATGCGCAGCCTGGAAAAGCTGGGCATCACCTTGCGTTTCCGGGCGGTGGATTTCGCGCTCTACCAGCAACGTCTGCAGAAGTTCGACTTCGACATCACCTCCATGGCCTTCCAGGGCACGCACAACCCTGGCCAGGAATATGCCGACCTGTTCGGCAGCCAGGCCGCCGACACCGAGGATTCGGGCAACTTCGCGGGCGTGAAGAACCCCGGCGTCGATGCGCTGATCGCGGCCATGACTGCTGCCAAGACCGAGGCGCAACTCCTGCCCGCCTGCCATGCGCTGGAGCGCGTCATCGCCCACAGCCACTACCTCATTCCACAGTGGACCGCCGGTACCCACCGCATGGCCTACAACGCCTGGCGCTTGGCGCGCCCCGAGGCCCTGCCACCGTATTCGAGCGGCGAGGGCTGGGCCATCGACACCTGGTGGGCCCGGTAATGTGGCCCCCACGCTCCACCGTTGCACGGGTCGCTGCCCCCCGAGGGGGCTGGCCTTGCTTGGGGCGGCCCGGCGCTGCGGCCGCCACCACCGCTATCGAGAACAAGGGTTGATCGTAGATGCTGGCCTACATCCTCAAGCGCATCCTGCTCATGCTGCCCACCTTGCTGGGCGTGCTGCTGCTGACTTTCGTCGTGATCCAGTTCGTGCCGGGCGGCCCGGTGGAGCAGTACATGGCCGAGGCCAAGGCGGGCGCCGGAGTGGGGGGCGGCGCCGAGGGCGGTGGCCTGAGCTACCGGGGCGCGCAGGGCGTGGACCCCAAACGCCTGGAGCAGATCAAGGCGCTCTACGGCTTCGACAAGCCCGCGCACGAGCGTTTCCTGCAGATGCTGGGGCAGTTCGCACGCTTCGACCTGGGCAAGAGCTTCTTCCAGAACAAGGACGTGTGGACGCTGGTGAAAGAGAAGCTTCCCGTTTCCATCAGCCTGGGCCTGTGGACCTTCTTCATCAGCTACCTGGTGGCCGTGCCGCTAGGCGTGGCCAAGGCGGTGCGCGCAGGCTCGCGTTTCGACCTGGTGACCACGCTGCTCATCCTCGTGGGCTATGCGATTCCGGGCTTCGTGCTCGGCGTGGCGCTGCTGGTCATCTTTGGCGGGCAACTGCAGTGGTTCCCGCTGCGCGGCCTGACGTCGTCGAACTGGGACGAGCTGTCCTGGGGCGCGCGCATCGTCGACTACCTGTGGCACATCACGCTGCCCATCACCGCCATGGTACTGGGCAGCTTTGCCGTCACGGCCATGCTGACCAAAAACGCCTTTCTGGAGGAAATCCGCAAGCAGTACGTGCTGACGGCGCGCGCCAAAGGCCTGAGCGAGCGCCAGGTGCTCTGGAAGCATGTGTTCCGCAATGCGCTGATTCCCATCATCACCGGCTTTCCGGCGGCGTTCATCGGCGCGTTCTTCGCGGGCTCGCTGCTGATCGAGACGCTGTTCTCGCTCGACGGCCTGGGCCTGCTGAGCTACGAGAGCGTGATCCGGCGCGATTACCCCGTGGTGCTGGGCACGCTGTACCTGTTCACGCTGATCGGGCTGGTGACCAAGCTCATCAGCGACCTGTGCTACGTGTGGGTGGACCCGCGCGTGAAGTTTGATTGATCCACGCCTCGGCATGCGCACCGCTTCTTCTTCGCCATCGCCCTCGCTCTCTCCGTCGCGCCGCGCCTGGCTGCGTTTCAAGCGCAACCGGCTGGGCTACTGGAGCCTGCTGATCTTTTGCGCACTGGTGCTTGTCAGCCTGTGCGCCGAGCTAGTCAGCAACGACCGGCCGCTCATCGTGCGCTACGAGGGGCAGACCTACTTTCCCATGCTCAAGGACTACCCCGAGAAGACCTTTGGCGGCGATTTCGAGACGCCCACCGATTACCTCGATCCCTTCATCCGCGAACGCATCACCAGCGGCGCCAACTGGGCGCTCTACACCCTCAACCCCTACGGCCCGAACACGCTCAACTACTTCGCCAAGGCGCCCAACCCCTCGGCACCCACGCGGGACAATTGGCTGGGCACCGATGACCGGGGGCGCGACCTGCTGGCGCAGCTCATCTACGGCTTCCGCGTGAGCGTGCTCTTCGCGCTGGCGCTGACTGTGACGGGCGTGGTGCTGGGCGTGGTCACAGGGGCCATCCAGGGCTTTTTCGGCGGCAAGACGGACCTGGCCTTCCAGCGCTTCATCGAGATCTGGGGCTCCATGCCCGAGCTGTACCTGCTCATCATCTTCAGCGCGGTGTTCGCGCCCAGCATTTCGCTGCTGCTCATCCTGCTGTCGCTGTTCGGCTGGATGGGGCTGTCGGACTACGTGCGCGCCGAATTCCTGCGCAACCGCCAGCTCGACTACGTGAAAGCCGCGCGCGCGCTGGGCGTGGGCAACGCGCAGATCATCTGGCGCCACATCCTGCCCAACAGCCTGACGCCCGTGGTGACCTTCTTGCCGTTCCGCATGAGCGCGGCCATCCTGGCGCTGACCTCGCTCGACTTCCTGGGCCTGGGCGTGCCGCCGGGTACGCCGAGCCTGGGCGAACTGCTCTCGCAGGGCAAGAACAGCATTGATGCCTGGTGGATCTCGCTGTCCACCTTCGGCGTGCTGGTGGTCACGCTGCTGCTGCTGACCTTCATGGGCGACGCGCTGCGCGATGCCTTGGACCCCCGAAAGGCCGACCGATGAGCAGCGAAGCAAATACCCCGCTGCTGCAGGTGCGCGGCCTGTCTGTGCGCTTTGGCGCCAAGGAGGTGGTGCGCGGCGTGGGCTTCGACATCGCGCCGGGTGAAAAGCTGGCGCTGGTGGGCGAATCCGGCTCGGGCAAGACCATCACGGCGCTCAGCCTGCTGCGCCTGGCGGGCGAGGCGCAAATCAGCGGCCAGGCCCTGCTGCGCGGGCGCGACCTGCTCTCATTATCGGAGCGCGAGATGCGCGGCGTGCGCGGCGGCGAGATCGCCATGGTGTTCCAGGAGCCGATGACGGCGCTGAACCCGCTCATGACCATCGGCCAGCAGATTGCCGAGGTTTTGGAGCTAAAAAAGGCCCTGACGCCTGCCCAATCTGCGCAAGCAGCTATTGAATTGCTAGCAAAAACCGGCATCCCCGAGCCGCAGCGCCGCGCGGGCAGCTTTCCGCATCAGCTCAGCGGCGGCCAGCGCCAGCGCGCCATGATCGCCATGGCCCTGGCCAGCGAGCCTGCGCTGCTGCTGGCCGACGAGCCGACGACGGCGCTCGACGTCACGCTGCGCGGCCAGATCCTCGACCTGCTGTCCGAGCTGCAACGCAGCAGCGGCATGGCCGTGCTGCTCATCACGCACGACCTGAACCTGGTACGCCGCTTCGCCGACCGCGTGGCCGTCATGGAGCAGGGCGTGCTGGTGGAGCAGGGGCGCGTGGACGAGGTCTTCCGTGCGCCGCAACACCCTTACACCCAGCGCCTCATCGCCAGCCAGCCCCGGCGCGACGTGGTGGAGGACGCATTGCCCGAAGGCACCGCTCCCGTGGTGCGGGCGCAGAACCTGCGCGTGGTCTATCCCACGCCGCTGCCGGGCTTTCGGGGCTGGTTCAAAAAGGGCGAATTCGTCGCCGTGCAGGGCGCCACGCTGCAACTGCCGCCGGGCCGCACGCTGGGCGTGGTGGGCGAATCGGGCTCGGGCAAGTCCACGCTGGCGCAGGCCATCCTGGGCCTGCTGCCGCACGGCGGCGAACTGGCGGTGGCCGGGCAGGGCTGGGAGCAGCCCGCCATGCGCAACACGCCGGCCAACCAGCAGCTGCGCCGCCAGGTGCAGGTGGTGTTCCAGGACCCGTTCTCCTCGCTCTCGCCGCGTCTGACGGTGGAAGAAATCGTGGGCGAGGGCCTCAAGGTGCACGAGCCCGCGCTCGACATCGCCGCCCGGCGCGGGCGTGTCGAAGCGGCGCTGGCCGAGGTGGGCTTGACTGCAGCCCAGTTCCCCGGCCTGCTGGCGCGCTACCCGCATGAATTCTCGGGCGGCCAACGCCAGCGGCTGGCGGTGGCCCGCGCGCTCATCGTGCAGCCGCGCGTGCTGGTGCTCGACGAGCCCACCAGCGCACTCGATGTCACCATCCAGCAGCAGGTGCTGGGCTTGCTGCAGCGCCTGCAGCGTGACAAGGGCCTGAGCTACCTGCTCATCACGCACGACGTGGATGTGATCCGCGCCATGGCGCACGAGGTGCTGGTGATGAAGGATGGCGAGGTGCTGGAGGCAGGCAGCGTCGGCCAGGTGCTCGACGCGCCGCAGCACCCCTACACCCAGCGGCTGGTGGCCGCAGCCACGGTGCCAGAACCGGCCGACTCCGACTGAGAGGCTGAGAGCACGCATGCGCGATGCACCAAACGGGTGCGGGCGCTGCATGCGTGCACCATGTCCAGGGGGCTGTCATGCCCTGGTGATAGGTGCGCTTTTCCAGGCGTTGGAGAGGTGCGCGACCGGTGGCGGGCACGGAGCTTGCTCTGTGCTCGTCAAACCGATCCCATCCGCTGCTTCTTGTGCCCCTCACTCCTCTGCGCCTGCGCCATCCCCGCCGTCTTGCTGCCCAGGCCGTAGACCGCGCGCGCGTGTTCGATACGCTGCTGAACAACCTGGAGGGCATGGCCTACCGTTGCCTGTTCGACGCGCAATGGAGCATGGTGTTCGTCAGCCAGGGAAGCCTGGCCCTCACCGGCTATGCACCAGATGAGCTGTGCGGCAATGCCGTGGTCTCCTGGGAGCAAATCACCCATCCGCACGACCGCGCGCGGGTGCGTGCCGTGATCGGGCAAGCCGTGCAGACCGGGCTGCGCTTCTCCGTCGAGTACCTCATCACCACCCGTGATGGCCAGACGCGGCGGGTGGTCGAGCGCGGTGTGGCGGTACGCGACGAGCAGGGCGATCGGGTGATCGAGGGCTTCATCGAAGACATCACCGTGCGCCATGCCACCCTGGAGGCGCTGGAACATGCCGAACTGCGTTACCGCCACATCTTCGAGCATGCGAGCGAAGGCATTTTCCAGACCACGCGCGAGGGTCAGTACCTCGCCGCCAACCCGGCGCTGGCGCGCATCTACGGCTATGCCACGCCGCAAGCGCTCATGGCCGACCTGTCCGACATCGAGCACCGGCTTTACGTCAGTGCCGGGCGGCGCGAAGTCTTTCACCGCCTGATGAAGGCGCAGGGCCAGGTGCTCAACTTCGAGTCGGAGGTGTTCCGGCGGGATGGAACGCGCATCTGGATCTCGGAAAACGCGCATGTCGTTCTGAGCCCGCAGGGCGAGTTCCTCTGCTACGAGGGCACGGTGCAGAACATCACCGAGCGCCGCCGCTACCAGGAGCAACTGGAGCGCCAGGCCAACCACGACCAGCTCACGGGCCTGCCCAACCGCGTTTTGCTGGGCGACCGCATTGCCCAGGGCATTGCCCAGGCGTCGCGGCAGGGCTATTTTTTGGCGCTGGTCTTCATCGATCTGGACAACTTCAAGTACATCAACGACAGCCTGGGCCATGCGGCCGGGGACGAACTGCTCAAGGTCATTGCCACGCGCCTGACGGGCTGCCTGCGCAGCGCCGACACGGTGGCGCGCCTGGGCGGAGACGAATTCGTGCTGGTGATCAACGACCACTACCGCTCCAGCAGCGTGATTTCGCTGCTGGAGCGCGTGCTCAAGGACATCGGCCGCCCGGTCATGCTCGGCGGCCGTGAATTCCATGTGGGCGCCAGCCTGGGCGTGGCGATGTACCCCAGCGATGGCGACGATGCCCAGATCCTGCTCAAGCATGCCGATGTGGCCATGTATGCCGCCAAGAACCGGGGGCGCAACAATTTTCAGTTCTTCACGCGCGAACTCAACCGCCAGGCGGATGAGCGCCTGCGCCTGGAAGCGGCCATGCGCGACGCTCTGGAGCATGCCGGGGGCGGCTTCGATGTGTATTACCAGCCCAAGGTGGACCACCGCCGCCGCATCGTCGGGGTGGAGGCGCTGGCGCGCTGGTTCCACCCCGAGCTGGGGGCGGTGGGTCCGGACCGGTTCATTCCCATCGCCGAGGAAACCGGGCTGATTCTGCCGCTGACCACCGTCATCCTGCGCGGCGCCTTCGCGGCCGCGCGGCGCTGGAACCACCAGCGCGACGTGCCGCTGCGCATGGCCGTCAATCTGTCGGCGCAGCTGTTTCTGAACGATGACATCGTGGCCCATGTGGCCGGTCTGCTGCGCGAGGCCGAACTGCCACCCGCGCAGGTCGAACTGGAGATCACCGAGTCGGTGTTCCTGGGCGACAGCGAGCGCACCGTGGCGCTGCTGAGCGACTTCCGGGCCCTGGGCGTGAGCCTGGCCATGGACGACTTCGGCACCGGCTACTCGTCACTGAGCTACCTGCGCCGCTTTCCGCTGGACACCATCAAGCTCGACCGCATGCTGGTCACCGGCGTCGAATGCGAGGAGGACATGGCCATGATCGCGCGCGCTGCGGTCTCGCTGGGCAAGAGCCTGCGCAAGACGGTGGTGGCCGAGGGGGTGGAAAACCAGGCGCAGTTCGACTTTCTGCGCTACCAGGGATGTGACGAGTTCCAGGGCTACCTGCTGTCGCGCCCGGTGCCCGAGGCGCAATTCACGCGGCTGCTGCATGCAGGCGGCGGCATGATCGCGCCCGAACCGGGCCAGCCGGGCCCGTGAATCCAACGGGAACTTGATACATAAATATGCCGAAATAGCTTTCCAGCATTGCGCTGGCAGCTATCAAAAATGGAGTATTTCAGGTGGTGGAGGGACGGCCACAAGCGCACGTCCCACCCGTCGCACCAGTTCCAGCCACACCAGGCACAGTGCCAGGAGACCCGCAGCCACCCCCAGCCCTGCAGCCCCGGGCAAGGCCATCCCCATCAGGTCGCGCAGCCACGCCATGCCCAGCACCGCCGCCAGCAACAGGCCCATGGCGGCGGCCATACGCCACAGCCAGGGGTTGGGGGTGGCCACGCCGAGCAGGGCGGGGCGCGAGAGATCGCGGTTGGCCAGGATCAGCAGCATCACGCACAGCACCAGCGTGCAGAACACCACGGTACGGCTTTGCGCGCTGCTCCATCCCTGACTGGCCAGCCAGGCCTGGCCGCCCAACAGTACGGCGGCCACACCCAGGCCCTGAAGCACGGAAAACGCCAGCGGGCCGAAGGCAAAGGGTGAATCCGATACCGGGCGGGGCGGCCTCGCCATGCTGCCGCTGTCTTCGGGCTCGGCCTCCAGCACGACGGCGCAGGTGGGGTCGATCAGCAATTGCAGCAGAACGATATGCACTGGCAGTAAAAAGACCGGCCATTGCAGCAGTGTGGGGCCCAGAACCAGCGCGATGATGGGGACGTGCACCGCAAAAGTGAAGCGCACGGCCTTGCGGATGTTGCTGTCAATGCGCCGCCCCTGCCGGATGGCTGCCACGATGCGGGCAAAACTATCGTCCAGCAGCACCAGCGCGGCAGCTTCGCGCGCCACATCGGTGCCGCGCTCGCCCATGGCAATGCCCACGTCGGCGGCCTTGAGGGCGGGGGCGTCGTTCACGCCGTCGCCCGTCATGGCCACCACCTCGCCCGATGCGCGCAGCCGTTGCACCAGGCGCAGCTTGTGCTCGGGCTTGAGGCGTGCGCACAGGTCCACATGGCGCAGCCGCTCGTGCAGGGCCACATCGTCCAGCCCCTCCAGATCCGCACCGGTGAGGACGTCAGGGCGGTCTGACAGACCCACCTGCTGCGCGATGGCGCGGGCCGTGGCGGGGTGGTCTCCGGTCATCATGATCACGCGCACCCCGGCGCGTCGGCATTCGGCCAGTGCGGCCGGTACCTCGGGGCGCGGCGGGTCGGCCAGCGCCACCAGGCCCAGGAAGTCGAAGTCGAAGTCATGCTGGCTCTTGGGCCAGGGCGGCGCCTGGTCGGGGGCCGGGGCGGCACTTTTCCAGCGGCCCCGCGCCACGCCCAGCACGCGCAGACCGCGCTCCGCCATGGCCTCCACCTGACGGTGGATGGTGTTGCGCCGCACGGCGTCCAGGTGGCACAGATCGGCCACGGCCTCGGGCGCGCCCTTGGTGGCCAGCAGGTGAAGGTGCGGCTCCTCGCTGGCGAACACGCGCGTCATGGCCAGTATTTCGCCCGAGAGGGCGTATTCGAACTCGGGTTCACGCCCGTCGTGCACATGCTCGGTGCCGTGCAGCCACTGATGGCCAAAATGCTGGATGGCCTTCTCCATCGGGTCGAAGGGGTCGCCGGGCGTGGCCAGCATGGCGAATTCGGCCAGCAGGTGGAAGTGTTCGGGCAGCTCGCTGGCGCCTTCGGGGCGGAAGTGCTGGCCGGCAGTGGCCAGTTCGGCCACCGCCATGCGGTTGACGGTGAGCGTGCCCGTCTTGTCCACGGCCAGCACGGTAATGGCGCCCAGCGCCTCGACGGCGGTCACGCGCCGTGTCAGCACCTTCTGGTGCGCAATGCGCCACGCACCCAGCGCCAGAAACACGGTCAGGATGACGGGAATCTCTTCGGGCAGGATGGCCATGGCCAGGGCGATGCCCGACAGCAGGCTGTCGAGCAGCGGCCGTCCGTTCCACCACCAGCCCAGCAGCACCTGGACCAGGGCCAGGACGAGGGCGGCCGTGCCCAGTCTGTGCACCAGCCGGCGCGAGCCCACCTGAAGTGCCGAGGGGGGCTCGGTGGTGCTTGCCAGATCGGCTCCAATGCGCCCCACCGCGGTATGCGCGGCGGTGGCGTACACCTGGGCCACGCCCACGCCCCGGGTCACCACGGTGCTTGCGAACAGGTTCGGCGCGCCTTCTGCCCCGGATTCTGGGGGTTGAGATGGCGTGGTGCCCGGAACAACGGGCAACTTGGTCACGGGAACGGCTTCGCCAGTGAGCAGGGACTCGTTCACTTCAATCTGGCCTTGCACCAGCAGGGCATCGGCGGCAATGCGGTCGCCCTCGTGCAGCACCAGCAGGTCGCCACGCACCACGTCGCGCCCGGCAATGCGTTGCTCCTGGCCATCGCGGATGACCAGCGCGCGTGGGGCCGACAGGTCGCGCAGCGATTCGAGCGCGCGCTGCGTCTTGCGTTCCTGTGCCAGCGTGATGCCGATGACCACAAACACAAAGCCCAGCAGAAAAAGTGCCTCGCCCCGGTCGCCCAGCGCCAGGTAAATGCCGCCCGCGGCCAGCAGCATGAGAAACATCGGCTCGGTGACCACGTCGCGCACGATGGCGGCGTTGGATTTGGGTGTGCTGCCGGGCAAAAGATTGGGGCCTTCGCTTTCGAGGCGCTGCGCGGCGAAGTCGGCACTCAGGCCCTGTGCGGGGGCGCTGTTGGCGGGGGGTGATTCATCCAGGGGCCGCAAGCAAAGCACCTACTGAAGGGGCAACCATCGGGCGTGCACACCCGACAACGCAATGGTCGAAGGTACTGGGCGTACTTTCGGTCAGTGTAGGTCAAGGCGCAACATTTGCATGGGTCGTCCGGCTTGCCTGAATAAAAAGCTCGGGCAGCACTTCTGCAGCCGATTCATTGGTGCCAGAATGAACTGCAACCACAGGAAACGAATGTGATGACACGTAACATCTGGATCGCAGGCATCTGCGGGTTGGCCGTGAACAGTGCAGCGGCGCTGTCTCTGGGCGAGGCGCATGGCCAGGTGCTGCTGGGACGGCCGATCGATGTGTCGTTTGACGTGCACCTCGACCCCGGGATGACGCTGGAGGCTGCGTGCCTGGTGGCCCGCATCGATTCCGGCGAGAACCGGCTGGGCCAGGGGCAGGTGGATCTCACCCCCTTGCCCCCGGTGCCCGGCCGCTCACCCGCTGTGCGTGTGCAGTCTTTCAGGCTGGCCGATGAGCCGGTGCTCACCGTCCACCTCTCGGTCGGGTGTACCGGAACCATCACCCGGAGCTACGTGTTTCTGGTGGATCTGCCGGATTCGATCCCGCCATCCACGTTGCCCATCGCCATACCCTGGGTGGCCCCCGAGGCGCGGCCCGCCGCTGCTGCTGCCGGGGTCGGAACGGACGGGGTGCCCGGCCTGCCCGCGCGGCAGACCGGCGTGCCTGTCGCGCCGGAGGCTGCCAGACCGGCCCAGCCTGTGGCCCAAGCCCCGGTGGTGGTGGAGTCCGCGGCACCGCCGAAAGTGCGCCCGGCGCAAGCGCCTGCGTCAGCGCCTACAGCCAGGCCCCGGCCCGCCAAGGCCCCAGTTGCAGCGGCATCCCGGCCCCCGCCGACGGGGCCTCGGCTGGTGATGGAGCCGTTGTCGGTCGTCCTGACCCCGGCAGCCGGGGCGTCTGCGGCTGCGGCGGCCCCTGCGGGCACCGCGTCGGAGGCGGCGCAGGGCAGCGCGCTGGCCCCTGCGCAGGATGCCAGTGCCGCGCAGCCCGGCGCCTCGGAGGCGGTGCCGCCGCCCCAGGCGATGCAGGACGAACTGGCCGCCTTGCGCATGCAGGCCGCCAGCGACCGGGCGGCGGCGCTGGTGCTGCAGCAGCGGCTCGAACGCATCGAGGCTGAGCGCTTCCACCCGGGGGTCGTGTACGGCCTGCTGGGCCTGCTCGCCGTGATGCTGGCCTGGATCGTCTGGCAGGTCCTGCGGTTTCGCACGGTGTTCGAGCAGTCGTCCCAGGCCTGGAGCGAATCTGTCGCTTCTCACGAGCGCACGGTGTCCAGACGGGACGATTGAAGCTTCCGTGGCGCGCCGCTCGCCGGGGGCGCGCGAGTTCGCTGGTTCTGCTTCTTTCATTGCAATTATTCAACAATTGTTGAATAATTGAGGAATGGACAAAACAGCTGCCATCCCCATTTTTGAATCACTGGCCTCCAGCGTGCGGCTGGACGTGTTCCGCCTGCTGGTCCGGCAGGGGCCCCAGGGGCTGGTGGCCGGTGAAATCGCGGCGGCTGTGGGCCTTCCCGCCACCAATCTCTCGTTTCATCTCAAGGCGCTGACGCAGTCCGGCCTGTTGTCGGTAACGCAGGAAGGGCGCTTTCAGCGCTACCGCGCCAACATGGCACTGATGACCGAATTGATTGGCTACCTCACCGACGAATGCTGCGGTGGCAATCCGGAGGCCTGCCTTCCGGATGCCGCGATGGCTGCCTGCACCGGCTGCGCCTGAAGCGCACCCGCGATACCCATGAAACCCCTTGCGATTCTCTGGCAGCGGCTGGTTGATGAGACTGGTGCCACTTGTCCCCGTTGTGCCGGCACGCAGCAGGAAATGCTGAATGCCGTGGACCGGCTGCGCACCGCCCTGGAGCCGCTGGGCGTGCAGCCCGTGCTGGAGATGCGCGAAATCGATACCGCCACCTTTTTGCAGCAGCCCGCGCAGTCCAACCGCATCTGGATAGGCGGGCGCCCGCTGGAGGACTGGCTTGGCGCGCGCAGCGGCACCAGCATCTGCTGCGATGCCTGTGGCGATGCTCCGTGCCGCACCCTGGAGCTTGATGGTGCGCGCCATGAGGTCGTCCCCGAGGCGCTGGTGGTGCGCGCCGGGCTGATTGCCGCCAGCCGCCTGCTGGACCCCACCCATTCTTCGCACCCCTGAAAAGCCCAAACCATGCTCAACGTCCTGTTTCTCTGCACCCACAACTCCGCCCGCAGCATTCTTTCCGAGGCATTGCTCAACCATCTGGACCGCCAGGCGCCGGAGCGGCGGTTTCAGGCCTGGTCGGCGGGCAGCAGCCCCCGGCCCGGGCAGCAGCCGCACCCGCTGGCGCTCGAAGTGCTGCAAAGCGCTGGCATCTCCACCGAGGGCCTGCGCAGCAAGAGCTGGGATGAATTCGCTGCACCCGGCGCGCCGCACATGGACCTGATCATCACCGTGTGCGACAACGCGGCGGGCGAGGTGTGCCCCATCTGGCCCGGCCATCCGGCCAGCGCGCACTGGGGGTATGCCGATCCGTCCGAGGGTGATGCGCCGGACGCCGTCAAGCGCGAGGCCTTTCGCCATACCCTGCACGCCATCGGCCGCCGGCTGGAGCTGCTGATGAACCTGCCACCCGAGAAACTCCAGAAAAGCCTGCTGCAGGACACCGCACGCGGCCTCTCGTCCCATTGAAACCAGGAGCATTCCATGAGCACCATCCAGATCTTTGACCCGGCCCTGTGCTGCAGCAGCGGCGTGTGCGGGACCGACGTGGACCAGAATCTCGTCAATTTTTCGGCCGATGCCGACTGGGCGCGCCAGAACGGCGCCCGGCTGGAGCGCTTCAACCTTGCGCAGCAACCGATGGCATTTGCCGACAACGCGCCGGTCAAGGCCTTCCTGGAGCGTGCGGGGCAGGAAGCGCTGCCGCTCACTCTGGTGGATGGCCAGGTCGTGCTGGCGGGCCGCTACCCCTCGCGCGCCGATCTGGCGCGCTGGGCAGGGCTGGCCGTGCCAGCTGCCGCCAAGGCCGAGAGCGCGGGCAACTGCTGCTCGGGCGGCAACTGCGGCTGATCGCCGCAGGGCCGGTTTCCGCATTCGTATCGTTATCCCTCTCGCCATGCACTTTCTTGACCAGCCTCCGCGCTTTCTTTTCTTCACTGGCAAAGGAGGCGTGGGCAAGACCTCGCTTGCCTGTTCCACGGCGCTGCACCTGGCCGCGCAGGACCGGCGTGTGCTGCTCGTGAGTACCGACCCGGCATCCAACGTGGGGCAGGTGTTCGGCATCGCCATCGGCAACCACATCACGCCCGTGCCCGAGGTGCCGGGCATGGCGGCGCTGGAGATCGACCCGCAGGCGGCCGCTCAGGGCTACCGCGACCGCATCGTCGGCCCGGTGCGCGGCGTGCTGCCGGATGACGTGGTGAAAGGCATCGAGGAGCAGCTCTCGGGCGCCTGCACCACCGAGATTGCCGCATTTGATGAATTCACCGCGCTGCTGACCGACACGGCCTTGCACGCACAGTACGACCACATTCTGTTCGACACCGCGCCTACCGGCCACACCATCCGGCTGCTGCAGCTGCCCGGTGCCTGGAGCGGTTTTCTTGAAGCCGGCAAGGGTGACGCCTCGTGCCTGGGGCCTTTGGCCGGGCTGGAGAAGCAGCGCGCGCGATACAAGGCGGCCGTCGATGCATTGGCCGACCCGGCCCACACCCGGTTGGTGCTGGTGGCGCGCGCCCAGCCCGCCACGCTGCGCGAGGCCGCGCGCACCCATGCCGAGTTGGCCGCCATCGGCCTGCGCCAGCAATATTTGGTGGTTAACGGTGTGCTGCCCTTGGCCGAAGGCGGCCACGACCCGCTGGCCGCCGCCGTGTGCCGGCGCGAGCAGGCGGCGCTGGCCGCCATGCCCGCAGACCTGCGCGCCTTGCCATTGGACGTGGTGCCGCTCAAGCCCTTCAACCTGGTGGGCATTGCTGCCTTGCGCCAGTTGCTGGGCGGTGACACACCCGCGTCACCCGCTGCAGCGGATGACCGTGCTGCGCCCCCTCTGCAGGCGCCCAGCCTTTCCCAACTGGTGGACGAAATCGCCCAGGACGGCCATGGCCTGGTGATGGTCATGGGCAAAGGCGGCGTGGGCAAGACCACGCTGGCGGCCGCCGTGGCCGTGGCGCTGGCACACCGGGGCCACGCCGTGCACCTGACCACCTCGGACCCGGCGGCACACCTGATGGACACGCTGGCGGGCACGCTGGAGCACCTGAGCGTGAGCCGTATCGACCCGCACGAAGTCACCGAGCGCTACCGTCAGCAGGTGCTGGCCAGCAAGGGCGCCGGGCTCGACGCGGCGGGCCGCGCTCTGCTGGAAGAAGACTTGCGCTCGCCCTGCACCGAGGAGATCGCGGTGTTCCAGGCGTTCTCGCGCGTGATCCGCGAGGCCGGAAAAAAGTTTGTGGTGATGGACACCGCGCCCACCGGCCACACGCTGCTGTTGCTGGACGCCACCGGCGCCTACCACCGCGACATCGTGCGCCAGATGGGCAGCACGGGCGTGCACTTCACCACACCCATGATGCAGTTGCAGGACCCGAAGCAGACCAAGGTGCTCATTGCCACGCTGGCCGAGACTACGCCGGTGCTCGAAGCCGCCAACCTGCAGGCCGACCTGCGGCGCGCGGGCATCGAGCCCTGGGCCTGGGTGGTGAACAACAGCGTGGCGGCCGCCCGCGCCACCTCGCCGCTGCTGCGCCAGCGTGCCCACAACGAGCTGCGCGAGATCGAGGCTGTGGCCGCGCACCACGCCGCGCGCCATGCCGTGGTGCCGCTGCTCAGCGAGGAACCCGTGGGCGTGCCGCGCCTGCTGCAACTGGCGGGCGAAGTCCTGTCGCCATCCGGAGTGTGAAATGGGACTGTTTGAACGTTACCTGACCGTCTGGGTCGGCCTGGGCATCCTGGCGGGCGTGGGCCTGGGGCTGCTGGCGCCGGGCGCCTTCCAGGCTATCGCCGGGCTGGAGGTGGCGCATGTCAACCTCGTGGTGGCCGTGTTCATCTGGGTGATGATTTACCCGATGATGATCCAGATCGACTGGAGCGCCGTGAAGGGCGTGGGCCAGAAGCCGCGCGGCCTGCTGCTCACGCTGGTGGTCAACTGGCTCATCAAGCCCTTCACCATGGCGGCGCTGGGCGTGCTGTTCTTTCACTACCTGTTCGCGCCCTGGGTCGATCCGCAGTCCGCCAGCGAATACATCGCCGGCATGATCCTGCTGGGCGTGGCGCCCTGCACGGCCATGGTGTTCGTCTGGAGCCAGCTCGTGAAGGGCGACGCTAACTACACGCTGGTGCAGGTGTCCATCAACGACCTCATCATGGTGGTGGCGTTTGCGCCCATCGCCGCCTTTCTGCTGGGCGTGACCAATATCACCGTGCCATGGGAGACGCTGGTGCTGTCCACCGTGCTCTACGTCGTGCTGCCGCTGGCGGCGGGTATGGCCACGCGGCATGCGCTGCAGCGCCGCCCGGGCCATGCCGTGGCCGACTTCGTGGCGCGGCTCAAGCCCTGGTCGATCGTCGGGCTCATCGCTACCGTGGTGCTGCTGTTCGGCTTCCAGGCGGGCACCATCGTGGACAAGCCCCTGGTGATTGCTCTGATTGCCGTGCCGCTGATCGTGCAGAGCTACGGCATTTTCGCCATTGCCCTGGTGGCGGCCCGCTGGCTCAAGCTGCCGCACAACGTGGCCGGCCCGGCCTGCCTGATCGGCACCTCGAACTTCTTCGAACTGGCCGTGGCGGTGGCGATCTCGCTGTTCGGCCTGAACTCGGGCGCGGCGCTGGCCACCGTGGTGGGCGTGCTGGTGGAGGTGCCGGTGATGCTGTCGCTGGTGGCGCTGGTCAACCGCACGCAGCACTGGTTTCCCGGAGCTGGGGGTGTAACTAAATAGGCACGCAAATGGCCTAAATCGCTTTACTGTAAAGCGCAGGCAGCTATCAATGTAGTAGTGCGTATGGAGGCCGCGGATACCTGCAGCCGGATTCAGCGCAAGACCAGTACCGGCACTTCGCTCAACCGCAGCAGCGTGGTCGTGGTGCTTCCCACGATCAGGTGGCGGATGCGTGAGTGGCCGTAGGCGCCCATCACCAGCAGGGCCGCGCCTTGGGATCTGAGCAGGGCGGGCAGGGCCTGCTCGGGCTCGCCGGGCAACAGGCGGGTTTCGGCGGAAAAGCCTGCATCGAGCAGCACCTGCCGGGCGTCGTGCAATGCCTGGCGCGCGGCGGGCGTGTCGTCGCCGGCCATGGCCAGCACCGCCGGGAGTCCGCGCAGCAGGGGGCTGGCGGCCACCATTTCCACGGTCTTGCGGGCGGTTGCGCTGCCGTCGCAGGCAATGACAAAGCGTTCGGGCGCCGCAAATTTTTCTGCCGTGGCCACCAGCACCGGGCGCTTGACGGCGCGGATCGCGCGCTCCACATGGTGGTCAAGGTGGATCCTGCGCGGGCTGCTGGCGCGGTAGTGCGTGCCCAGCACAAAAAGACGGGCCTCGGGCTCAATGTCCTGCAGTGTTTCCGCGAGTTCGCCATGGCGCATGCGGCCTTCGGTCTGGGGCACACCGGCAGCGCTGGCGCGCTCCTGGGCGCTTTGCAGCATCTGGCGCCCGGCCTCCTGGGCCAGCTGGCTGCGTTCCTCGTCGAGGGCGCTGAGCTTTTGCAGCAGCACTTCCTGCGCGCCCAGGCCAATGGCGCCGCTGTAGTCGCCCACATGGGGCATTTCCGGGGGGTGCTCCAGCACATGCAGCAGTTCAAGCGGCGCGCCCAGGCGCAGGGCCGACCAGGCGGCCCAGTCGATCACGGCATGGGTGGCGGCGAGGCCGTCGATGCAGGCGTAAACCTTGTTCATGGTGTGTCTCCTTGGGCTTGAATTTAATGCATCAGCTGCTCGACGGCACCGGGTTTGTCGTGGAGGGCGAAGCGGTCCACCAGCGTGGCGCTGGCCTCGTCCATGCCCACCACCTCCACCTCGGCGCCCTCGCGGCGGAACTTGAGGACGGCCTTGTCGAGGGCGCTCACGGCGGTGATGTCCCAGAAGTGGGCGCGGCTCACGTCGATGCGCACCCTGTGCACCACTTCCTTGAAATCAAACGCTGCCAGGAAGGCTTCTGACGAGGCAAAGAACACCTGGCCGACCACGCCGTACACGCGGGTGTTGCCGCCGTCCTCGCTGCTGCGGTCCACGCGCAGCACTTTGCCCACCTTGTGGGCAAAGAAAATGCCCGACAGCAGCACGCCGACAAACACGCCCTTGGCCAGGTCGTGCGTGGACACGGTGACCACCACGGTGGCGATCATCACGATGGACGAGCTGGGCGGGTGCTCGCGCAGCTTGCGCACCGAGTCCCAGCTGAAGGTGCCGATGCTCACCATGATCATCACGGCCACCAGCGCGGCCATGGGAATCTGTTTCACCCAGGGGCCAAGAAACACCACCAGGATGAGCAGAAAAACGCCCGCCACCAGCGTGGACAGGCGCCCGCGTCCGCCCGACTTCACATTGATGACCGACTGGCCGATCATCGCGCAGCCCGCCATGCCGCCAATGAAACCGGTGGCAATGTTGGCCACGCCCTGGCCCATGCATTCGCGGTTCTTGTTGCTTTGGGTGTCGGTCAGCTCATCGACGATGGACGCCGTCATCATTGATTCAAGCAAGCCCACCACGGCCAGGGTGGCCGAATACGGCAGCACGATCAGCAGGGTCTCCAGTGTCAGCGGCACATCGGGCAGCAGGAACACCGGCAGGCTGCTGGGCAGCTCGCCCATGTCGCCCACGGTGCGAATGTCCAGGCCCAGCACGATGGACACGCCCGTGAGCACCACGATGGTGACCAGCGGCGACGGCACGGCGCGGGTGATGTACGGAAAGCCATAGATGATGGCCAGGCCCGCCGCCGTCATGGCGTAGACCTGCCAGCCCACGTTCGTCAGCTCGGGCAGCTGGGCCATGAAGATGAGGATGGCCAGCGCGTTCACAAACCCGGTGACCACCGAGCGCGAGACAAACCGCATCAGCGCGCCCAGTTTGAGCAGGCCCGCCACGATCTGCAGCACACCGGTGAGCAGGGTCGCCACCAGCAGGTATTGCAGGCCGTGGTCTTTGACCAGCGTCACCATCACCAGCGCCATGGCCCCGGTGGCCGCCGAGATCATGCCGGGGCGTCCGCCCGCGAAGGCGATGACCACGGCGATGCTGAACGAGGCGTACAGACCCACCTTGGGGTCCACCCCGGCAATGATGGAGAAGGCAATGGCCTCGGGGATGAGCGCCAGCGCCACCACCAGGCCCGCCAGTACGTCACCCCGGATATTGGAAAGCCAGGTTTGTTTGATGGAAGAAAGAGTCATAGGCAATGCGGCCCGGCGCGCGATGCGCAGCGGCGAAGCAGAAATGGGGAAAAAGCGATCCGCGGGCCAGAAAGCAGGCCGGTGGATGTTGGACAGGGACGGTGTTGCCCCGGGATGGGGCTGCGGGGCACCGCGCTATGGCGGTGTCACGGCACTGAAATACCCGCGCGGCAGTGCCTTGCCCCGGGCGCGTGCCGGTGTGTGCAAGAGCCTGTGCTGCAAATGGTGCATCGCAATATTGTAGTGGGCGAGGGCTTGGAACGCGTTTCCATGGGTTTTGGTGTTGCGGCCCCGGCGGCGAAAGCCGCAGTGCTGTATGCGTTCATCCCGCAAGGGCGACAATCCTTCCCATGACGTCTGGCCTTCTCCGGTTTCTGTGTGCGGCTTTTGTGCTGGGGCTGGCGGGTGGATGGGGGAGTGCAGCGCTGGCAGTGCCTGCGGTTGCGCCCGTTGTCGAGGGGGCTGCGCCCGGCACCATGGCGCCGCGCGTGCGCGCCTGCACCCAGTGCCACGATAAGGAGGGCCGGGCGACGCCCGAGGGCTTCTTCCCGCGCATCGCGGGCAAGCCAGCGGGTTACCTGGCCAACCAGTTGCTTCATTTCCGCGATGGACGGCGCAACTACCCGCCCATGGCCCATCTCATCGAAAACCTCACCGACGGCTATCTGCGCGAAATGGCGGCGCATTTTGCTGCGCTCGATCTGCCGTACCCGCCGCCGCCCGCGCCGCAGGCGCCACCGGCCGTGCTGGAGCGCGGCCGCATACTGGTGCAGCAAGGCGATGCGGCGCGCCGCATCCCCGCCTGCGTGCAATGCCACGGCCCGGCGTTGATGGGTGTGAGTCCGTCTATCCCTGGCCTGCTGGGCCTGCCGCGCGACTATCTCAACAGCCAGATGGGGGCCTGGGCAACGGGTCAGCGCGGTGCCCAGGCCCCCGACTGCATGGCCGACCTTGCGCGCCGGCTCGCGCCGGAGGATGTGGGGGCTGTGTCGGCCTGGCTGGCAGCCCAGCCTGTGCCAGGCCGGGGGCGGCCTGCGGTCCACCTGCCGGGCCCCATGCCGGTGCGCTGCGGCGGGGTCGATGGCCTGCCGGTGGCGGCGGAGCGCTGAATGATGGCGCGGCGCAGGGGGGTGTTTGTGTCCATCGCGGCAGCGGTGGCGGCGCTGGTCGTGGCGGCCGTGGCCGCCGTGGCCGCGCTCAACCTGCAAGGTGAAACGCCTTTGCCTGCCACGCCGCAGTTGCTGCAGGCGACGCAGGAACAGGTGGCGCGTGGCGCCTATCTGGCGCGCGTGGGCAGCTGTGCGGGCTGCCACACGGCGCGCGGCGGTGCCGCGTATGCAGGCGGGCGTGGCATCGAGACGCCCTACGGGAAGGTCTTTGCCGGCAATCTCACGCCCGACGTTGCCACCGGCCTCGGCGCCTGGTCACCGGCCGACTTCTGGCGCGCCCTGCACCATGGGCGCTCGCGTGATGGGCGCTTGCTGTATCCGGCCTTTCCGTACCCCAACTACACGCAGGTGACACGCGAGGATTCCGACGCTCTGTATGCCTACCTGCGCAGCCTGCCTGCCATGCAGCAGCCCAGCCCGGCGCACGCGCTGCGGTTTCCGTATAACACGCAGGCGGCCCTGGCGGTCTGGCGCGCGCTGTATTTCCGGCCGGGCCGGCCCCCGGTGGACCCTGCGCGCAGCGCCGAGTGGAACCGCGGCGCCTATCTGGTGCACGGCCTGGGGCATTGCACGGCGTGCCACACGCCGCGCAACGCGCTGGGCGCGGAGCGCAAGGCGCAGGCCCTGGGCGGGGGGATGGTGGCCGGGCAGGGCTGGTATGCCCCCGCGCTCGACATGCCCGCCGAGGCGGGCGTGGCGCAATGGCCGTTGCAGGATGTGGTGGCATTACTGCAAACCGGCGTGGCGCCCCAGGGCTCGGTGACCGGGCCGATGGCCGAGGTGGTTTTCCGCAGCACGCAGCACCTGACCGATGCGGACGCGCGGGCCATGGCCGTCTATTTGCAGGCACTGCCGCAGCGCAGCCCCGCGGCAGCAGCGGCCGCCATACCCGCGGCAACGGCCCTGCAGCCTGGTGCCAAGGTGTACGAGCAGCATTGCGCCCAATGCCATGGTGACCAGGGCCAGGGCGAGCCGGGCGCCTTCCCCGCGCTGGCGGGCAACCGCGCCGTGCTGCTGGCCGACACCACCAACCTGCTGCGCGTGGTGTTGCAGGGCGGCTACCTGCCCGCCACTGCGGGCAACCCGCGTCCGCACGGCATGCCGCCGTTCCGGCAAGTGCTGGGGGATGATGAAGTGGCGGCGGTGCTGAGCTTTGTGCGCAATGCCTGGGGCAACCAGGCCCCGGCAGTGGATACCATCGACGCCTACCGCGCCCGCGAGGCGCGAAGCCCATGACGGGCATGAAGGAGTTGTGTTGATGGAAAGCCCGGCCGCGTTGCCCGATTCCGCCCCGATCGCCGCAGCGAGCGGCTGGTGGGCCGTATGCCTGTGCGCCGACTGGTGCGGCACCTGCCGTGACTACCGCGTGCTTTTCGAGGCGCTGGCCCCGGAGCACCCCGGTGTGCGCTTCGTGTGGGTGGACATCGAGGACGAGGCCGATGTGGCGGGCGACCTCGATGTGGAAACCTTTCCCACGTTGCTGGTGGCCGATGGTCAGACGGCCCGTTTCCTGGGGCCGCTGCTGCCGCAGGCCGGGGTGCTGTCGCGGCTGATCGAGAGCCTTCGGTCCGCTCCGGGTGGCGGCCGTGCAGATCCGCAGGCGCAGGCCGTGTTTGAGCGGGTGCGTGCGGCGCACGGCTGAGCGTGCCGGGCCTGGGCTTTGGCAGGCCTGCCGGTTTTGCTCTGCTTTTGATAGCTGTAGGCGCACGTATTTAAAGCGCTTGAGCCTTGTTTGACTGTGATCTGATGTCCTTCCCCCTGTGGTTCCCGCCCGTGTCCCTGCATGCTCTGTGCGATGCCGGGGCCTGGACGCGCGGCATGGCGCTGTTTCGTGTGGGCCAGGTGCGGCGGCTGGAGGTCGTCCCGCTGGGCGACCACTGGCTGCTGGAGGGCGAGGTGCAGGGCACGCAGCCCGCGCCGTATGACGTGTCGGTCGAGATGGGCCTGATGCCCAATGGCGAGGTGGACTTCTGGCAGGGCCATTGCACCTGCCCCGTGGGCCGCCAGTGCAAGCACGGCGTGGCCCTGATGGTGCAGGCGGCCCACCAGGGCTCGCCAGTGCAGGCGCTGAGAGCGCAGGCCTCCAGGGCGGGGCGGGCCGGTTCGCGTCCTGCCGTGCGCCAGGAGGTGCAGGGCCGTATGGCCGAAGTCCACCGCCTGGAGGCTGAGGCCCAGCTCGTCAACTGGCTGTTGGCGCTGGAGCGTGCGGGGGATTCGGCCCTGGTGCAGACCGGGGGCAGCCGGGACGAGCGCCCCGAGCAGTACCTGTACTTGCTGTCCGCGGTGGGCGCACCGCGCACGGCGGCCCGGCTGCAGCTCGAAGCCGTGGTGTCCTATCCCAAGGTGACGGGCGGCTGGGCCAAACCCAAACAGTTGCGCACACCACCGGCCAAGGGGCAGGCGCTGTACGACCGTGCCACCGAGGGTGACCGGCAGGTGCTGCAACTGCTGCGCGCCATGCCGCACAGCCACAGCTATTACTCGGCCTACAGCGCTGCGCCTTGCGCGGTGATCGAAGGGCAGGTAGGCCTGCTGGCCGTGCAGCAGGCCGCTGCCACCGGGCGCCTGGTTGCCGATGCGGGCGGCTCCACGGTGGGTGCGGCGTTGCGCTGGGGCGGGCCGCAGTCGTTGGCCTGGGAGTGGCACGAGGTGCCTGCTGCACGCGGTGGCGCGGCCGCCTGGGCACTGCGCGCGCGTCTGCCCAGCCCCACGGCCACGCTGTGTCTGAACAGCCCGCCGATGTACCTCGACACGGCGCTGGGCCTGTGCGGCCCGTTGCAGGCCGAGGGCCTGACGCCCGCGCAGCTTGAAGTTCTGCTCAAGGCGCCGCCGTTTCCCATCGAGGCGCTGCGCAGCCGCCAGGCCGATGTGGCGCAGCGCCTGGGCCCCGCCGTGCCACTGCCGCCGGTGCTGCAAGACCTGCAACGGCTGACCGGCATTGCGCCCCGGGCCTGTCTTCATCTTGCGCCCACCCCGGCGGCCGATGTGCCGCAGCGCGGGCTCATCACGGCGCAGCTGCGCTTTGACTACCAGGGCCACCGCGGGTGGTGGGCGCCGGGGCAGGCTGCGGTGCTGCTGGACGGGGCGGGAGGCCAGGTGCTGCTGCAACGCGATCTGGCGGCCGAGCACGATGCCATCGCACGGCTGCAGGCGCTGGGAGTCGAAAGCCTGGGACATGACGGGGATTTCGGCATTCCCGGCCGCCAGCCGCAGCAGGCCTGGATGGCATGGGCCGACGAGGGCTTTGCCGGGCTGCGTGATGCGGGGTTTGACCTCACGACCGACGCCGCGCTCGATGGCTGGATCGCCCGCGTCCCGGACCTTGCGGTGCGCCTGGATGCGCTGGGCGGCGACGAGGCGGCCTTGCCCTGGTTTGCGCTGTCGCTGGGTGTCGAGATTGACGGACGGCGCCACGACATCCTGCCCTGGCTGCCCGACCTGATCGCCGCGGCCGCAGCCCAGCCTGCGGATTCGGTCACCGGCCTGCCAACCCTGCCGCCCCATGTGTACCTGAACGCGCCCGGTGGGCAGGGCTTTGTGCGCCTGCCGACCGAAGCACTGCGCCCCTGGATGGCCGCGCTGCTCGAACTGGTGGGTGAACGCGCGCACGACTTCTCCCAGGGCAGCCTGAAGCTCTCGCGCCTGGAGGCCCTGCGGACCAGCGCCGCGCTGGGCGAGGGCGTGGCCTGGGACGGTGGCGATGCCCTGCGTGCGCTGGCGCGGCAACTGCAGGGCCGGGCAGCGCTGCCCGAGGTGCCCGTGCCGCCAGGCGTTCACGCCGATTTGCGCCCGTACCAGCGGCAGGGCCTGAACTGGCTGCAGTTTCTGCGGGTACATGGCCTGGGCGGGATCCTGGCGGACGACATGGGTCTGGGCAAGACTTTGCAGACCCTGGTGCACATCCAGGTGGAGAAGGACGCCGGGCGGCTGACGGCCCCCGCGCTCATCATTGCGCCCGTGAGTCTGATGGGCAACTGGCGGCGCGAAACCGAGCGCTTTTGCCCCGGGCTGCGCAGCCTGGTGCTGCATGGCAAGGACCGGCATGGGCTGGCCCCGTCCATGGCCGGGTACGACATCGTCATCGCGCCCTATTCCCTGCTGCAGCGCGACCGCGAGCGCTGGCTGGCCGCGCAGTGGCACCTGGTGGTGCTGGACGAAGCGCAACACATCAAGAACGCCAGTACCAATGCCGCGCAGGTGGCGGCCGACCTGCAGGCGCGCCACCGGCTGTGCCTGTCGGGCACGCCCATCGAGAACCATCTGGGCGAGCTGTGGAGCCTGTTTCATTTCCTGATGCCGGGTTTTCTGGGGAGCCAGCAGCGTTTCAAGGCGCTGTTTCGCACGCCCATCGAAAAACAGGGCGACAGTGAGCGCCTGGAGCAGCTGCGCGCCCGTGTCACGCCGTTCATGCTGCGGCGCACCAAGGCGCTGGTGGCGCACGAACTGCCGCCCAAGGTGGAGACCGTGATGCCCGTCGAACTGACCGGGGCGCAGGCCGACCTCTATGAAACCATCCGCCTGGGGATGGAGAAGACCGTGCGCCAGGCGCTGACCAGCAAGGGGCTGGCGCGGTCGCAGGTCACCATTCTGGATGCGCTGCTCAAGCTGCGCCAGGTGTGCTGCGATCCGCGCCTGGTGCCGCTCGACGCGGCCCGGCAGGTCACGGTGTCGGCCAAGCTGGCGCAACTGATGGAGTTGCTGCCCGAAATGCTGGCCGAGGGGCGGCGGGTGCTGCTGTTCTCGCAGTTCACCAGCATGCTGACGCTGATCGAGGCCGAACTGAAGCGCCAGGGCCTGCCCTGGGTGAAGCTGACGGGCCAGAGCCAGAAGCGCGATGCGCTCATCGAGCAGTTCACCAGCGGCCGGGTGCCGCTGTTTCTCATCAGCCTCAAGGCGGGTGGGGTGGGGCTGAACCTGCCGCAGGCGGACACGGTGATCCACTACGACCCGTGGTGGAACCCGGCCGTCGAGGCGCAGGCCACCGGCCGCGCCCACCGCATCGGCCAGACGCAGAGCGTGTGGGCCGTCAAGCTGGTGGCGCAGGGCACCATTGAAGAGCGCATCCTGGCACTGCAAGAGCGCAAGGCGCAACTGGCGGACGGCATCTACAGCGGTTCCTTGGGCCGCAAGGAGCCGCTGTTTACCGAAGGGGATCTGGCGGAGTTGCTCAAGCCGCTATCGTAGTAGTAGCTACTTGCGCAGAATGCACGTGCGCTGGTGGCATTTTTTGCATAAAACCGCGTGCCACGGTCTGTGCGGGGGAGAGGCTGGCGCCAGGCGCGGGAGTTTGTGGCGAGGTGTCTTTGCAAATCAATGCGTTACAGGCTACAATATGCTTCTCACGACCAAACGGGCGGGTACCAACCGCCCGTTTTTTTTGGCCGTTTGCTTTTGGAGCTCGAAGCCTCTGGGGGTTATCGGGTTTTTTGTTTTTGCAGGATTGAACTTCACAAACGTGGCATTGCAGCAAATTGTTGAGCAAACCGTCACCGGCCTGGGCTATGACCTGGTCGAGATTGAGCGCTGTCCCGGTGGTCTGTTGCGCATCACCATCGATTTGCCGTGGGCGGCGCCTGTAGAGGGTGTTCCCGCGCTGCCCGAGCAGTTCGTCACCGTGGAAGACTGCGAAAAAGTCACGCGCCAGCTGCAGTTCGCGCTGGAGGTCGATGGCGTGGAGTACAAGCGGCTGGAGGTGTCCTCCCCCGGTATCGACCGCCCCCTGCGCCACGAGCAGGATTTCGAGCGGTTTTCCGGTTCGGTGATCGACATCGCGCTGAAGGCGCCCATGGGCGCCGCCGCCGCGGGGCAGGTCAGCCCTCTGCGCAAGAAATTCCGTGGCCTGCTGTCCCGTGCGGATGCGGGCGGCTGGCAAATCGTCTGGAGCGATGAGCCTCCGGTCAAGCCGGGCCAGAAGGTGAGCAAGAAGCGCGCGCCTGCGCCGTTGCAGGTGCTGGGTTTTACGCTGGACGAGCTGCGTGATGCGCGTCTGGCGCCTATTGTGGATTTCAAGGGCCGAGGGGCAAAGTCCGGGCAGATGCCGGAATAAGCCGCTGGGCAGAGGGTTGTCTGGCTGCGCCGCAAGGCGCGGTCTGCAGGTGATAGAAACAGGAGAGCCGTTGCATGAATCGCGAATTGTTGATGTTGGTTGAGGCCATTTCGCGCGAGAAGAACGTCGAGCGCGATGTGGTTCTGGGGGCTGTCGAGGCCGCCCTGGCCCAGGCGACGAAGAAACTGTACGAAGGCGAAGTCGATATCCGCGTGTCGGTGGATCGCGACAGCGGCAATTACGAAACCTTCCGCCGCTGGCTGGTCGTGCCCGACGATGCCGGCCTGCAAAATCCGGACGCCGAAGAATTGCTCATGGATGCCCGCGAGCGCGTGGCGGAGATCGAGGTCGGCGAATACATCGAAGAAGCCATCGAATCGGTGCCGATCGGCCGCATCGGGGCGATGGCCGCGAAGCAGGTCATTCTGCAGAAGATCCGTGACGCCGAGCGCGAAATGCTGCTCAACGACTTCATGTCGCGCGGCGAGAAAATCTTCACCGGCACCGTCAAGCGCATGGACAAGGGCGACATCATCGTCGAGTCCGGCCGCGTGGAAGGCCGCCTGCGCCGCAGCGAGATGATCCCCAAGGAAAACCTGCGCAGCGGCGACCGCGTGCGCGCCATGATCATGGAGGTGGACCTGACGCTGCGTGGCGCTCCCATCATCCTCTCGCGTTCTGCGCCCGAGTTCATGATCGAACTGTTCCGCCACGAAGTGCCCGAAATCGAGCAGGGCCTGCTGGAAATCAAGACCTGTGCCCGCGACCCGGGTAGCCGCGCCAAGATCGCCGTCCTCTCGCACGACCGCCGCGTGGACCCCATCGGCACCTGCGTGGGCGTGCGTGGCACGCGTGTCAACGCCGTCACCAACGAACTCGCCGGAGAGCGCGTGGACATCGTGCTGTGGTCCGAAGACCCGGCCCAGTTCGTCATCGGCGCCCTGGCGCCGGCCAACGTGCAGTCCATCGTCGTGGACGAAGAGAAGCACGCCATGGACGTGGTGGTGGACGAGGAAAACCTGGCCATCGCCATCGGCCGCGGCGGGCAGAATGTGCGCCTGGCGTCCGACCTGACGGGCTGGAAAATCAACATCATGGACGCCGCCGAGTCCGCCCAGAAGCACGCCGACGAGACCGATTCGGCCCGCCGCCTGTTCATGGAGAAGCTCGACGTCGACCAGGAAATCGCCGACATCCTGATCGAGGAGGGTTTCACCAGCCTCGAAGAGGTGGCTTATGTGCCGCTGCAGGAAATGCTGGAGATCGAAAGCTTCGACGAAGAAACCGTCAACGAGCTGCGCGCCCGCGCCAAGGATGTGCTGCTCACCATGGAAATTGCCCGCGAGGACAGCGTCGAAAGCGTCTCGCAGGATCTGCGCGATCTGGAAGGCGTGACGCCCGAACTGATCGTCAAGCTCGCCGAGGGCGGCGTGCACACGCGTGACGAACTGGCCGATCTGGCCATTGATGAACTGACCGAACTGACCGGACAGTCCGAAGAAGAAGCCAAGGCCTTGATCATGAAGGCGCGCGAACACTGGTTCGCAGGGCAAGAGTAAAGGTCAGGGAGGCTCGAACTACATATGTCCAGTAATACCGTCGCCGAGTTTGCCAGCGAACTCAAGAAAACCCCTGAGATCCTGCTTGATCAGCTCAAGTCTGCAGGCGTGGTCAAGTCCGCGTCTTCGGACGTCCTGACCGAATCCGACAAGCAGAAGCTTCTGGCCCATCTGCAGGCCAGCCACGGGGTTGCGCAGGGGGATCGCAAGAAGATCACCCTGGTCACCAAGTCCACCAGCGAGATCAAGCAGGCCGATGCCACGGGCAAGGCACGCACGATCCAGGTCGAGGTGCGCAAGAAGCGCACCTTCGTCAAGCGCGACGAGGCCGCCGAAGCCGCCGTAGCCGAGGCGCCGGCTGTCGAGGAGACCGTGACCGAACCTGCGCACAATCCCGAGCTGGTTCGCCGTGAGGAAGAGGCCCGCCGCCAGGCCGAGCTGATCAGCCGCCAGGAAGAAGAGCTGGCAGAAAAGCGGCGCGAGCGCGAGGCCCGTGAGCAGCGCGAACGCGAGGCCGCCGAGCGCGCGGCCGCCTACGCGGCCCAGGAAGCCGAGAAGAAGGCCCAGGCGTCCGCCATCAAGCAGGAAGCAACCCGCGAGCAGGCCGCCGAGGCCGCAGCCCGTGCCGCAGCCCAGGCCGAGGCCCGCGAGAAGGCAGAGGCCGAGTCCCGCGCCCGTGCCGCCGAGGAAAGCGCCCGCGCCAGCGACCTGGAAGAGCGCCGCCGCAAGGCCCTGGAGGAGGCAGCCGCCATCCGTTCGATGATGTCCGCACCCGCCAAGGTGCTGGTGGCCAAGAAGCCCGAAGAGCCCAAGCCTGCCGCGCGGCCCGCTGGTGAAGCCAAGAAGGGTACGCTGCACAAGCCCGCTGCGGCTCCCGGTGCGGCACCACGCAATGCAGGCGCGCCAGCGGCCCCCGCAGGTGGTGGCAAGGAGGTCAAGTCGGCCAAGCTGTCGTCCAGCTGGGCAGGCGATGCCGCCAAGAAGAAGGAAATCAAGACCCGTGGCGACACCGGCAGCGGTGCTGCGCGTGGCAGCGCCTGGCGTGCCGGGCCCAAGGGCGGCGGTGGCCGCCGTGGCAACGACCGCGACCGCGGTGGCGATCACCAGTCGCATGCATCGATTGCCGAGGCCCGCATCCTGGAGGTGCACGTGCCCGAGACCATCACCGTGGCCGAACTAGCGCACAAGATGGCGATCAAGGCATCCGAGGTGATCAAGGCATTGATGAAGATGGGCCAGATGGTCACCATGAACCAGCCGCTGGACCAGGATACCGCCATGATTGTGGTGGAAGAAATGGGCCACAAGGCGGTCGTGGCGGCACTGGACGATCCGGAAGCCTTCACCCAGGACGAGACCGAACACAAGAATGTCGAGTTGCTGTCGCGTGCTCCGGTGGTCACCGTTATGGGCCACGTGGACCACGGCAAGACCTCGCTGCTGGACTACATCCGTCGCACCAAGGTGGCGTCGGGCGAAGCGGGCGGCATCACGCAGCACATTGGCGCCTACCACGTGGAAACGCCGCGCGGCATGGTGTCGTTCCTCGACACCCCCGGTCACGAGGCCTTCACGGCCATGCGTGCCCGTGGCGCGCAGGCCACCGACATCGTGATTCTGGTGGTGGCCGCAGATGACGGTGTCATGCCCCAGACCAAGGAAGCCATCAAGCACGCCAAGGCGGCCGGGGTGCCCATCGTGGTGGCCATCACCAAGTCCGACAAGCCCGACGCCAACCCCGACCGCGTCAAGCAGGAGCTGGTGGTCGAAGAGGTGGTGCCCGAAGAGTACGGCGGCGACTCGCCCTTCGTTCCCGTCTCGTCCAAGACCGGCATGGGTATCGACGACCTGCTGGAGCAGGTGCTGCTGCAGGCCGAAGTGCTGGAGCTCAAGGCCCCGGTGGATGCATTGGCCAAGGGCCTCGTGATCGAAGCCCAGCTCGACAAGGGCCGCGGCCCGGTCGCCACGGTGCTGGTGCAGTCCGGCACGCTGAAGGTGGGCGACGTGGTGCTGGCAGGCCAGACCTTTGGCCGCGTGCGTGCCATGCTGGACGAAAACGGCAAGCCGGCCAAGACGGCAGGCCCGTCGATCCCGGTGGAAATCCAGGGCCTGACCGAAGTGCCCCAGGCGGGCGACGAATTCATGGTGCTGACCGACGAGCGCCGTGCGCGCGAAATCGCCACCTACCGCGCGGGCAAGTTCCGCAACACCAAGCTGGCCAAGCAGCAGGCCGCCAAGCTGGAGAACATGTTCTCCGACATGACGGCCGGCGAGGTGAAGATGCTGCCCATCATCGTCAAGGCCGACGTGCAGGGTTCGCAGGAAGCGCTGTCGCAGTCGCTGCTCAAGCTCTCGACCGACGAGGTCAAGGTGCAGCTGGTCTACACCGGCGTGGGCGGCATCAGCGAATCCGACATCAACCTGGCGATTGCCTCCAAGGCCATCGTCATCGGTTTCAATGTGCGTGCCGATGCCGGTGCGCGCAAGCTGGCCGAGAGCAACGGTGTGGATCTGCACTACTACAGCATCATTTACGACGCCGTGGACGAGCTGAAAGTCGCGATGTCCGGCATGCTGGCCCCCGAGCAACGCGAGGAAATCATCGGAACGGCCGAGATTCGCACGGTGTTCGTGGCCTCCAAGATCGGTACCGTGGCGGGTTCGTACATCACCTCCGGCATGGTGCACCGCAATGCCAAGTTCCGCCTGCTGCGCGACAACGTGGTGGTCTACACCGGCGAAGTCGACTCGCTCAAGCGCCTCAAGGACGATGTCAAGGAAGTCAAGGAAGGCTTCGAATGCGGTATCAAGCTCAAGAACTACAACGACATCAAGGAAGGTGATCAGCTGGAGTTCTTCGACATCAAGGAAATCGCCCGGACGCTTTGATGCAAAGTTCTCGCACTCCCTTCAGCCAACGCCTCGCCAGCGGGGCATTGCACACAGCCTCTCCGAAGGCTGCGGAGCAAGCCATGCCAGCGGACGCCATGGAACTGGCTTTGCCAGGCCATGGGCGTCGTCCCCCTGCAGGGGGAAGGCGCGCAGCGACTCAGGGGGGAAATTGATATGGCTGCGAAGAAATCTGCGACCCCCAACCGTGCCTTCAAGGTGGCCGACCAGATCCAGCGTGATCTGACGGAGTTGATCGCGCGCGAGTTGAAAGACCCGCGCGTGGGCATGGTGACGCTGCAGGGCGTGGAAGTCACCCCCGACTATGCGCACGCCAAGGTGTACTACAGCCTGCTGACGGGGGACCCGCAGCAGACCCAGGAGGCCTTGAGCCAGGCGGCGGGCTTTCTGCGCAGCGGCCTGTTCAAGCGCCTGCATATCCACACGGTGCCCACGCTGCACTTCGTGTTCGACCGCACGCAGGAGCGCGCGGCCGACATGAATGCCTTGATCGCCAAGGCGGTCTCTTCCCGGGCCAAAGACGCGGACGAATAAGCATGAACGCGCCGCGCACGAGGGTCGTCCGGCGCCCCGTGCATGGGGTGCTGCTGATCGACAAACCGCTGGGTATCACCAGCAACGATGCCTTGCAGAAGGCCAAATGGCTGCTGCGCGCCGAAAAGGCCGGGCACACGGGCACGCTTGACCCGTTGGCCAGCGGCGTGCTGCCGCTGTGTTTTGGCGCCGCCACCAAATTCAGCCAGTTGCAGCTCGAAGCCGCCAAGACCTACGAGGCCGTGGCCTTGCTGGGCACCACCACGGCCACCGGCGATGCCGAGGGTGAGGTGCTGGAGCAATGCGCAGTCGATCCGCTGCAACTCACCCCCGAGCGCCTGGCCGCCGTACAGCAGCAGTTCACCGGCCCGATCCGCCAGGTGCCGCCCATGCACAGCGCGCTCAAGAAGGATGGCAAGGCGCTGTACGAGTACGCACGTGCCGGCATCGCCGTGGAGCGTGCGCCGCGCGATGTGGTGATTCATGCATTGAATCTGGCTCTGACCCATGACAGTCAAGCGCGACCAGCTATTAAAATGGTAGTCACCTGCAGCAAGGGAACCTACATCCGTACCCTGGGCGAAGACATCGGCGCGGCGCTGGGTTGCGGCGCGCATCTCACGTTTTTGCGCCGCATCGACACGGGTGGCATCGGGGTGGAACGCTGCATCACCCTGGCGCAGCTCGAAGCCATGGATGAAGATGCGCGCCTGGCCTGCCTGGAGCCGCCCGAGGCGCTGCTGACGGACCATGTGCGTGTCACGCTCGACAGCGACAATGCAGGCCGGTTTCTCTCGGGTCTGCGTCGCCGCGGCCCCTGGCCGGATGCCCCGGCCGTGGCTGTTTTTGCCGATCATCCCCGGGCGCTGCTCGGGGTCGGTCATATCGCAGGCGGGGAGCTGGTGCCCGACAGGCTCCTGAGTCCGCTGGAAATTCAACAAATTTTGGAAGGCACGCCGCGCCCACAAGCCAGCGGCATATTGGAAAAACTATGAGTAAACAAATCCGCAACATCGCCATCATCGCCCACGTCGACCATGGCAAAACGACCATGGTCGACCAATTGCTGCGCCAGTCCGGCACCTTCGCCGAGCACGAAAAGGTGGTCGATACCGTGATGGACAACAATGCCATCGAGCGCGAGCGTGGCATCACCATCCTGGCCAAGAACTGCGCCGTGAGCTGGGAAGGCACGCACATCAACATCGTGGACACCCCCGGCCACGCGGACTTTGGCGGCGAGGTGGAGCGTGCCCTGTCCATGGTGGACAGCGTGGTGCTGCTGATCGATGCCCAGGAAGGCCCCATGCCACAGACGCGTTTTGTCACCAAGAAGGCGCTGGCCCTGGGCCTGCGCCCCATCCTGGTGGTGAACAAGGTGGACAAGCCCGGCGCCAACCCCGACAAGGTGGTGAATGCCGCATTCGACCTGTTCGACAAGCTCGGTGCCACCGATGAGCAGCTCGACTTCCCCGTGGTCTACGCCTCGGGTATCAACGGCTGGACGTCGCTGGAAGAAGGCGCGCCGGGCGAGCAGTGGGGCCCCGACATGTCGGCCCTGTTCAACACCATCCTCAAGCATGTGCCGCCGAATTCCGGCGACCCGGCCGCTCCCCTGCAGCTGCAGATCTCGGCGCTGGACTACTCCAGCTTCGTGGGCCGCATCGGCGTAGGCCGTATCAGCCAGGGCACCATCAAGCCCGGTCAGGACGTGCTGGTGATGGAAGGTCCGGATGGCAAGTCCGTCAAGGGCCGCGTGAACCAGGTGCTGACCTTCCAGGGCCTGGACCGCATGCAGACCCCGCTGGCGGGCCCTGGCGACATCGTGCTGATCAACGGCATTGAAGACATTGGTATCGGCGTGACCGTGACCGATCCCACCAACCCGGCGCCGCTGCCCATGCTCAAGGTGGACGAACCCACCCTGATCATGAATTTCTGCGTGAACACCTCGCCGCTGGCAGGCCGCGAAGGCAAGTACGTGACCAGCCGCCAGATCTGGGATCGCCTGCAGAAGGAACTGCAGCACAACGTGGCGCTGCGGGTGAAGGAAACCGATGAAGACGGCATTTTCGAAGTGGCCGGCCGGGGTGAACTGCACCTGACCATCCTGCTGGAAAACATGCGCCGTGAAGGTTACGAGCTGGCGGTGTCCAAGCCCCGCGTGGTGTTCAAGGACATCGATGGCGTCAAGCATGAGCCCATCGAACTCGTGACCGCCGACATCGAAGAACAGCACCAGGGCGGCGTGATGCAGGCGCTGGGCGAGCGCAAGGGCGAGCTGGTGAACATGGAGCCGGACGGCCGTGGCCGTGTGCGCCTGGAGTACCGCATTCCGGCACGCGGCCTGATCGGCTTCACCAACGAATTCCTGAACCTGACGCGCGGTTCGGGCCTGATTTCCAACATCTTCGACGGCTACGAGCCGCACAAGGGCGACATCGGCGGCCGCAAGAACGGCGTGCTGATCTCCATGGACGATGGCGAGATCTTCACCTATGCCCTGGGCAAGCTCGATGACCGTGGCCGCATGTTCGTGCGCGCCAATGACCCGGTGTACGAGGGCATGATCGTCGGCATCCATAGCCGTGACAACGACCTGGTGGTGAATGCCACGCGCACCAAGCAGCTGACCAACTTCCGCGTTTCGGGCAAGGAAGACGCGATCAAGATCACGCCCCCGATCGACCTCACGCTGGAATACGGTGTCGAGTTCATCGAGGACGACGAGCTGGTCGAAATCACGCCCAAGAGCGTGCGACTGCGCAAGCGCTTCCTGAAGGAGCATGAGCGCAAGCGCGCCAGCCGTGAGTGATGTGGACAACCCCCTGAGGCACTGCGTGCCTTCCCCGTTCTCTCGCAAAGCTGCGCTTTGCGGGAAGGGGGACATCGCCAGTGCGGCGGGGCGGCCCTTGCACGGCGGCGCTGGTCTGGGGCACGCCCGCCGCATGCAGGGTGGAATGTGCGGGGGGCGGCTGTCGTTGGTTAAAGCGTCGAGCGTTGCAAGCATTCAGCGATGAATACCCATTCCTTTCCAAACGGGGGACTGACCCACACCCGTGCCGTGTGGCTCATGGTGGCGGTCACCCTGATGTGGTCGATTGCCGGGGTGGTGACGCGCCACCTGGAGCATGCGCGCAGCTTCGAGGTGACGTTCTGGCGGAGCTTCTTTACCTTGCTGGCATTGCTCGTGATCTTGCCGGCCGTCCAGGGGCGCGCCGTGCTGGGAACGCTGCGCGGTGGAGGCCGGGCGCTGTGGATCTCCGGCCTGTGCTGGAGCGTGATGTTCACTGCCTTCATGGTGGCCATCATGCTCATGCCGGTGGCCAACGTGCTGGTCACCATGGCCGTCGGCCCCTTGCTCACGGCGCTGTTCGCGTGGATCTTCATCGGCCACCGCATCGCGCCGCGCACCTGGGGCGCGATCGCGCTGGCGGGTGCGGGCATTGGCTGGATGTACGGTTCGCAAATGGCGGGTCTGCCCATCGTGGGCACGCTTGTGGCGCTGTGCGTGCCGGTGGCCGCCGCCGTTAACTGGACAGTGGTGCAGCATTCCCAGCGCCACGGCCATGCGGTGGACCTGATGCCCGCCGTGCTCATCGGCGCGGTGCTGTCTTCGCTGGCGACGCTGCCCCTGGCCTGGCCGTTTCAGGCCAATTTGCATGATCTGCTGTTGCTGGCCCTGCTGGGGTTGGTGCAGCTGGCCATTCCGTGCGTGCTCGCGGTGCGCTGCGGCCGCGTGCTCAAGGCGCCCGAGCTGGCGCTTCTGGGCTTGCTGGAAGTGATTTTCGGCATTCTGCTGGCGTGGCTGGGCGCGGGTGAGCGCCCGGCGCCGGTGGTGCTGATGGGCGGCACGCTGGTGATCGGCGCGCTGGTTTTCAATGAACTCTTGGGTTGGAAGGAACAAAAATGATGGAAATGACCGGTGAGGTGCTGGCGCAGGTGCGCGGCCAGGTGGGCTGCATCACCCTCAACCGCCCCAGGGCGCTCAACGCGCTGTCGCTGGGCATGGTGCGCGACCTGATGACGGTGCTGCTGGCCTGGCAACAAGACCCTGCTGTGCTGGCCGTGGCCATCCGGGGCAGCAACAAGGAAGGCCCGTTCGGCGCCTTCTGTGCGGGCGGCGACATCCGCTTTCTGCACCAGGCGGGCAGCACGGGCAACCCGGAGATCGAGGACTTCTTCACCGAGGAATACGCCCTCAACCACCTGATCCACAACTACAGCAAGCCCTACATCGCCTTCATGGACGGCATCGTGATGGGCGGTGGCATGGGCATCAGCCAGGGTGCCGCGCTGCGCGTGGTGACCGAGCGCACCAAGATGGCCATGCCTGAGACGGCCATCGGACTGTTCCCCGACGTGGGCGGCGGCTACTTCCTTTCGCGCTGCCCCGGCCATGTGGGCGAGTGGCTGGCGCTCACGGGCGACACCATCGGCGCGGGCGACGCCATCGCTTTCGGCCTGGCCGACGGCTGCCTGCCGGTGGATGCGCAAGCCCCGGTGTGGGATGCCCTGGGCTCCCAGACCTTCGCCGATGGCGCCGCCGTGAAGGCGTTTGTTGCTTCCAAAATGGTAGCTGCCAGCGCAAATCTGGCGGACCTCAAAGGCCAAATTGACCAGTATTTTGCACTGGACGGCGTGGGCGCCATCGTGGCGGCCCTCGAAGCCGCCGACAGCGAATGGGCGCGCACCACGGCGGCCACGCTGCGCAAGCGCTCGCCGCTGATGCTGCATGTGGTGCTGGAGCAGATCCGCCGCGCCCGTGGCATGGACCTGGCAGGTGACCTGCGCATGGAGCGCGACATGGTGCGCCACTGCTTCTTCCTGCGCCCCGGCCAGAGCGAAACGGTGGAGGGCATCCGCGCCCTGGCGGTGGACAAGGACCACAGCCCGCGCTGGAACCCGGCGCGCATCGAGGACGTTTCGCCCGAGCTCGTGGCATCGTTCTTCACCAGCCCCTGGCCAGCGCACGCCCACCCGCTGGCGGCGTTGCGCTGAGGCCTGTCATAGCTGCTGGTGCACGGCCGTGGCCAGTGCCAGCAGCGCCTCGCGCGCGAGCGGCCCGCTGAGCGCGTAGCCGAAGCCCTGGTCCAGCCAGTAGAAGGCGGGCACCGGGCCGTCGGCATGCAGCCGGAAGGCCGTTTCGCCCGTGTCCGCGCCGTCGAGCGCGCCCAGGTAGAGCGTGATGCGCTGGCCCGCCGCGTTCTGGTACATGAACTGCGCGCGCGCGCCGTTTTCGCCCGGCAGCAGCCGCCCACCCACCAGTTCGAAGCCCTGCGCCGTGAGCACTGGCAGCGTCAGCGAGCGCCCCAACCGCTTGGAAAGCCACTGCACCAGATGCTCCTGCTGCGCGGCCGCCACCTCGACCGGGTGGCGCTGCTCTGGCTGGTAAACGGCGTGGGCCACGGCCGCCTGCTGGGCAAAGCGTTGCGCGCTCGCCAGCGGTGTGGCCGAACCCGTGTGCCCGGGCGGCCATTGCCCATGCAGCGTCCAGCCCAGCCCGAAGGCGAGCAGCACCGAGGCGGCCATGCCGCCCCAGCGCCAGAGCAGGGTCTGCCGATCTTGCCGCTCCTGCAGCCTGGCGGCCGTGGAGCGCAGGGGCTCGGGCAGGGGCTCCTGCGCCATGCCTGCGTGCAGGGTGCGCAGGCGTTCGCGCTGCAGTTCCCAGGCGGCCAGGCGCTCGGTGTCCTCGGCGCCCAGGCGCTCGCGCAGGGCCTGCGCGTGCTGCGGGGCCAGCCGGCCGTCCGCCAGGGCGTGCAGGTCGTTGTCGTTGATCGGTCGCGGTGTGCTGTCGTGCATGGCGGTCACCGGGTCATTTGAGGCGGCGCAGGGCGGTGGGTGGGGCCGCTGCCTGCGTGGCGGGCTCCATGAGTTCGCGCAGCCGGACGCGGGCACGCGCCAGGCGCGACATCACCGTGCCCACCGGAATCTGCAGCACGCGCGCTGCGTCGGCATAGGGCATGTCTTCGAGCGCCACCAGCAGCAGCACGGCGCGCTGTTCGGCCGGCAGGCGCAGCAGGCAGCGTTCCAGGTCCAGGGCATCGTCGGTGCCCGAAGGCGGTGCTGCCAGCCCTTCGTGCAGGGTGTCGATGTCGAGGGTCGGCGAGGGCAGGGCGCCGCGACGCTGGTTCAGGTAAAGATGGTGCATCAGTGTGAACAGCCAGGCGCGCAGGTTGCTGCCCGTGCGCCAGAGCAGCCATTTGCGGCAGGCGCGCTCCAGCGTGTCCTGCACCAGATCGTCGGCGGCCCAGGCGTCGCCCGTGAGCACGCGCGCATAGCGCCGCAGCGCCGGCACGTGGTCGATGATCCGGTGGTGCTCCATGCGGCGCCCGTGGCGGCCTTCAGGGCTTGGCGGCGTGCCAGACCTGGTTCACGCCATCGCCCGTCTTGTCGCCGGGCTTGGTGTCCTTCACCCAGTAGTACAGCGGCTTGCCCTTGTAGGCGAGTTGCTTGCTGCCGTCGTCGCGGGTGACCACGCCGTAATCGCCGCCCACAGCCTGGCCCTCGGCCGTGAGCGGTGGCCAGTTGGTGGCGCAGGGGCCATTGCAGACCGACTTGCCGCTGCCGGCGGTGTCGCGATCAAAGGTGTAGAGCGTCATGCCATTGGGGCCGACCAGGACGCCGTCCTGCACCTTGACCTGGGCATGGGGCATGGACTGGCAGGCGGCCAGCACCAGGGCTGCTGTCATCAAACCGAGCTTTTTCATCGCGTGTCTCCGGGTGGGTGCCGGCCGCGCGGGATGGCGGCCATGCACTGGGACAAACACCAGGCGGGTGGGATTTATTCCATCATCCGCCAAAAAAAAGCACTGGGAGAACTCAGCGGTGTCGGCTCTTCATGGCGCGCTCGACCTCGCGCTTGCCCTCGCGGTCCTTGATGGTGTCGCGCTTGTCGTGCTCGGCCTTGCCCTTGGCCAGGGCGATCTCGCATTTCACGAAACCGTTCTTCCAGTGCAGGTTGAGCGGCACCAGGGTGTAGCCCTTCTGCTCGACCTTGCCGATCAGGCGCTTGATCTCGTCTTTTTTCAGCAGCAGCTTCTTGGTGCGCGCGGCCTCGGGGCTGACGTGCGTGGAGGCGGTCTTGAGCGGGTTGATCTGGCAGCCGATCAGGTACAGCTCGCCCTCACGGATCACCACGTAGCCGTCGGTCAGCTGCACCTTGCCCTCGCGCAGTGCCTTGACTTCCCAGCCTTGCAGCACCACGCCCGCCTCGTGGCGTTCCTCGAAGAAATAGTTGTAGGCCGCTTTTTTGTTGTCGGCGATGCGGGAGGAGGTTTCGGGTTTCTTTGCCATCTGAAATAGATGCGCTGACAGCCGGGAGATTGAAGCCCTCCCTACAATTGCTGCCATCGCGCAACAGTGATTCTAGTTTCGTCCGGCCGCCGGGCAGCCTGTCCTGCCCTTTGCCAGCGCACAGCCTCTTTTCATGAAAACCGTCAACAAGTCCGTATTGATCTGGTACAGCCCTGATGAAATGTTCGATCTGGTGACCGGAGTGGACCAGTATCCCCAGTTTCTGCCCTGGTGCGACCGCGCGCGCGTGCTGGAGTACGACAGTGAAGGCATGCTGGCCGAGATCGGCATTGCGCTCAGCGGTATCCGCCAGACCTTCGTCACCCGCAACCTGCACGAGCCCGGGCGCCGTGTGCGGATGCAGCTGGTGAAGGGGCCTTTTTCACGGCTCGACGGCGACTGGCATTTTCACCGGGTGGGCGATGGCAGCCAGCGTGCCTCCCGCGTGGAACTGCAGCTGAACTATGGCTTTGACAGCGCGCCGCTGGCCACGCTGGTGGGGCCGGTGTTTGACCGCATTGCGGCCAGCATGGTCGATGCGTTCGTCAAGCGCGCCGAGCAGGTGTATGGCTGAAGCGGGTCTGCGCATCACCGTGGTGGTATCGGCTGCGCCCGGCACGCTGCGCGAATGGGCGCTGGAGTTGCCCGTGGGTTCCACGGTGGCCGACGCACTGCAGTCCTTGCCCCGGGATGCTCGTCTGCAGCATTCGGACACGGTGGTCTGCGGTGTGTGGGGGCGAACGGTGGAGCCCGCACAGCGCTTGCGCCAGAACGACCGGGTGGAGGTTTACCGGCCGTTGACCGTGGACCCCAAGGTGGCCCGCCGCGAGCGGTTTGCCCGCCAGGGCGCACGGACGACGGGGCTTTTTGCGAGCAGGCGGCCCGGGGCCAAGGCGGGGTATTGAGGCAGCGGCTGCCCGGAAAGCGTCAGCGCTTGCAATCCGCGTCGATGATGGATTGAATGCGCCGCATTTCGGCTGCGCGGCCCGCCTCATCCAGAAAGACCAGTTCGCCCTGGGCGTCGGGTTTGCGCACGGGTTTGCCCGTCTCGAACAGCGCCTTGGCCTCCTTGGCGCGGTTGCAGTTGTCGGCACGCGCGGCGGCCTGCTTGGCTTCGGCGGCCTTCTGCTTTGCGGCTTCGTCTGCCTCGGCCTGCGCCTTCTTCTTTTCCAGTTCCTTGTCTTTACCCGTTCCGGCGGCACTTGCGGGCGCAGCGGCAGGCGCCGGGGTTGCACTGGCTGCAGCCGCTGGAGCCACTGGCGCCGTGGGTGTGAAACGGGGCTGCTTGAGAATTTTGCTTTCAGGCACGTCCTGCGGCGGCGGGCGGTCGCTGAAGACCTTGCGCCCATCCTTGTCGATCCATTGCCACTGGGCCAGAGCGCCGACGGACCAGGTGCAAGCCAATGCCAGCAGAAGGAGTTTGTGCATTTTCATGCGGCAAGTTTAGCCCCGTGCGTGGATTCCGGGTGAATGCCCGTCGCGGGTACAATCGTTTTTTTGGAGCTTTCTCATGCGCCTTCTTGGAAAAGCGCTCACCTTCGACGATGTGTTGCTGGTGCCAGCGTACTCCCAGGTCCTGCCCAAGGACACGTCCCTCGCGACGAAACTTTCCCGCAATATCCAGCTGAACCTGCCGCTCGTGTCCGCCGCAATGGACACGGTGACCGAGGCGCGTCTGGCCATCGCCATCGCCCAGGAGGGTGGCATCGGCATCGTGCACAAAAACCTCACGGCGCAGGAACAGGCCGCCCATGTGGCCAAGGTCAAGCGTTACGAGTCGGGCGTGCTGCGCGATCCGGTGGTCATCACCCCCGAGCACACGGTGCTGCAGGTGCTGCAGCTGTCCGAGCAGCTGGGTATCTCCGGCTTCCCGGTGTGCGACGGCGGCAAGGTGGTCGGCATCGTGACCGGACGCGACCTGCGCTTCGAGACCCGCTACGACGTCAAGGTCCACCAGATCATGACCCCGCGCGAGAAGCTCATCACCGTCAACGAGAAGGATCACACCACGCCGGCCGAGGCTAAGGCGCTGCTGAACAAGCACAAGCTTGAGCGCATCCTGGTGGTGAACGACGCCTTCGAGCTCAAGGGCCTGATCACGGTGAAGGACATCACCAAGCAGACCAGCTTTCCCAACGCAGCGCGCGACGCCTCGGGCCGCCTGCGCGTGGGCGCGGCGGTGGGCGTGGGCGAGGGCACGGAAGAGCGTGTCGAAGCCCTGGTCAAGGCGGGCGTCGATGCCATCGTGGTGGACACCGCGCACGGCCACAGCAAGGGCGTGATCGAGCGCGTGCGCTGGGTCAAGCAGAACTATCCCGCCGTCGATGTGATCGGCGGCAACATCGCCACCGGCGCGGCGGCGCTGGCGCTGGTCGAGGCCGGTGCCGATGCGGTCAAGGTCGGCATTGGCCCCGGCTCCATCTGCACCACCCGCATTGTGGCGGGCGTGGGCGTGCCGCAGATCATGGCCATTGACAACGTGGCCACCGCGCTCCAGGGCACGGGCGTTCCGCTGATTGCCGACGGTGGCGTGCGTTACAGCGGCGACATCGCCAAGGCGCTGGCCGCAGGCGCCAGCACCATCATGATGGGCGGCATGTTTGCCGGCACCGAAGAGGCGCCGGGTGAAGTGATCCTGTTCCAGGGCCGCAGCTACAAGAGCTACCGTGGCATGGGCAGCATTGGCGCCATGCAGCAGGGCAGCGCCGACCGCTACTTCCAGGAATCGAGCACCGGCAACCCCAATGCCGACAAACTGGTGCCCGAAGGCATTGAAGGCCGCGTGCCCTACAAGGGTTCGATGGTCTCGATCGTGTACCAGATGGCGGGCGGTGTGCGCGCGGCCATGGGTTACTGTGGTTGCGCCACCATTGAAGAGATGAACAACAAGGCCGAGTTCGTCGAGATCACCACCGCAGGTATCCGCGAAAGCCACGTGCACGACGTGCAGATCACCAAGGAAGCGCCCAATTACCGCGCTGACTGACGCCGCCGCAATCCAGGCCCGAACCCAGACAACGGTGTTCGGGCCTTTGTCATTTTTCACTGTCGCCCGCCATGCAACACCAGAAAATCCTCATCCTCGACTTCGGTTCGCAAGTCACCCAGCTCATCGCCCGCCGCGTGCGCGAGGCCAACGTGTACTGCGAAGTGCACCCCTGCGACGTGAGCGACGAGTGGGTACGTGACTACGCCAGGGACGGCTCCCTCAAGGGCATCATTCTGTCGGGCAGCCACGCCAGCGTGACCGAAGACACCACCGATCGTGCGCCGCAGGCCGTGTTCGATCTGGGCCTGCCCGTGCTGGGCATCTGTTACGGCATGCAGACCATGGCGCAGCAGCTCGGTGGCAAGGTGGAAACGGGCCACAAGCGCGAGTTCGGCTTTGCGGCCGTGCGCGCACGCGGCCATACCGCGCTGCTCAAGGACATTGCCGACTTCACCACGGCCGAAGGCCACGGCATGCTCAACGTGTGGATGAGCCACGGCGACAAGGTCACCGAGCTGCCCCCAGGCTTCAAGCTCATGGCCAGCACGGACAGCTGCCCCATCGCCGGCATGGCCGACGAGGCGCGCCGTTTCTACGCCGTGCAGTTCCACCCCGAAGTCACGCACACCGTGCAGGGCCGGGCGCTGCTGGATCGCTTTGTGCTCGGCATCTGCGGCACCAACCCCGACTGGGTGATGCGCGACCACATCGCCGAGGCCGTGGAGAAGATTCGCCAGCAGGTGGGCGACGAGGAAGTGATCCTGGGCCTGTCGGGCGGCGTGGATTCGTCCGTGGCGGCGGCCCTCATCCACCGTGCCATTGGCGACCAGCTCACCTGCGTGTTCGTGGACCACGGCCTGCTGCGCCTGAACGAGGGCGACATGGTCATGGACATGTTCGTCGGCAAGCTGCACGCCAAGGTCATCCGTGTGGATGCGAGCGATCTCTTTCTGGGCAAGCTGGCGGGTGTCAGCGAGCCCGAGCAAAAGCGCAAGATCATCGGCGGCCTGTTCGTCGATGTGTTCAAGCAGGAAGCCGCCAAGCTCAAGGGCGACGGCGCCAAGGGCGCCAAGTGGCTGGCCCAGGGCACCATCTACCCCGACGTGATCGAATCGGGCGGCGCCAAGAGCAAGAAGGCCGTCACTATCAAGAGCCACCACAACGTCGGTGGCCTGCCCGAGCAATTGGGCCTCAAATTGCTGGAGCCGCTGCGTGATCTGTTCAAGGACGAAGTGCGCGAACTCGGCGTGGCCCTGGGCCTGCCGCCCGAGATGGTCTACCGCCACCCCTTCCCCGGCCCCGGCCTGGGCGTGCGCATTCTGGGCGAGGTGAAGAAGGAATACGCCGACCTGCTGCGCCGCGCCGACGCGATCTTCATCGAAGAGTTGCGCAACCATGTGGACGCAGCCACCGGCAAGACCTGGTACGACCTCACCAGCCAGGCCTTCACGGTCTTCCTGCCCGTCAAGAGCGTGGGCGTGATGGGCGACGGCCGTACCTACGACTACGTGGTGGCCCTGCGCGCCGTGCAGACCAGCGACTTCATGACCGCCGACTGGGCCGAACTGCCCTATGCACTGCTCAAGAAGGTGTCGGGCCGCATCATCAACGAAGTGCGCGGCATCAACCGCGTGACCTACGACGTGTCGAGCAAGCCGCCAGCGACGATCGAGTGGGAGTGATTTACCACTAACGGCCCGCCCCTGATGCGCCCGCCCGTCTGACCACGGTGGACAGCTTGCCGAACGCTCCCGTCGGCCGTGTGGCTGCGTCCATGCACAGCCCCTGGCAGGTGTTCTGGATCTTCCTGCGCCTGGGGCTGACCTCATTTGGTGGCCCGGTGGCGCACCTCGGCTATTTCCGTGACGAATTCGTTCAGCGCCGCCAGTGGCTGACCGAGCGCAGCTATGCAGACCTGGTGGCGCTGTGCCAGTTTCTGCCCGGCCCGGCCAGCAGCCAGGTGGGCATGGCCCTGGGGCTGCTGCGCGCGGGCATGCCCGGTGCGCTGGCTGCGTGGCTGGGGTTCACGCTGCCTTCGGCCCTGGTGCTGGCCCTGTTCGGCTTGGGGCTGGCGGCCGGCGCCACGGTGCTGAGCGCGGGCGCGCTGCACGGCCTGAAGGTGGTGGCCGTGGCCGTGGTGGCGCAGGCCGTGTGGGGCATGGCACGCAGCCTGTGCGTGGGGCGCGCGCGGGTCACGCTGATGGCGTTGTCGGCCTGCGCCGTGCTGCTGTGGCCGGGTGTTTGGGCGCAGGTGGGCGTGATGCTGGTGGCTGGTGGGGTGGGCTGGTGGCTGTTCGGGCGGGGCGGGGCGGCGTTGCCCGCCCATGCGCCAAGCCTTGCCGAAGACGGGCTGCACGTGCCGGTGCGCCGCCGTACCGGGGCGGTGCTGCTGCTGATGTTTGCCGCGCTGCTGGTGCTGTTGCCGCTGGCCGTGTCGCTGTGGCCGGGCATGCTGCTGGCCCTGTTCGATGCGTTCTACCGCGTGGGGGCGCTGGTGTTTGGCGGCGGCCATGTGATGCTGCCGCTGCTGCAGGCCGTGGTGGTGCCACCGGGCTGGGTGTCGGCCGATGCCTTCCTGGCGGGCTATGGCGCAACGCAGGCCGTGCCGGGGCCGTTGTTCACGTTTGCGGCTTTTCTGGGGGCGGCCATGGCGCCCTGGCCGGGGGGCTGGATCGCTGCGCTGGTGTGCCTGGCGGCGATTTTTCTGCCGTCGTTTTTGCTGGTGGCGGGCGCACTGCCGTTCTGGGAGCCCCTGCGGCGCAGCGCCTCTGCGCAGGCCGCGCTAGCGGGCGTCAATGCCGCGGTGGTGGGGCTGCTGCTGGCAGCACTGTATGACCCGGTGTGGACCAGTGCCATTCTGGGTGCTGCAGATTTCGAGCTGGCATTGCTGGCCTTTGTGGCGCTGGTGTTCTGGCGCGTGCCGCCCTGGGCCGTGGTGCTGGCCAGTGGCGTGGCCGGTGCCCTGCTGGCGCATGGAGGCCAGGTTTTTTAGTAAAAATTGTCTGCAACGCTTTATGGATAAGCGTTAGCAGCTATTAAATCAATAGTATTCTGGCTGCGGCACTTTGTGCCAAGGGCCTTTTGCATCTTGAACTCTCCCGTCTTCAACGCCCTGGTGCCAGTGATCCTGTTCATCGCCATGGGTTTCTTCGTGGGCCGCTGGGGCTGGATCCGAGCCGCGTCGGTCAAGGACTTGTCGAACCTCGTGTTCATGGTGCTCACGCCCGCGCTGCTGTTCCGCACCATGAGCACGGTGCATGTGCAGGACCTCGACTTTGGTCCCATTGCCATCTATTTCGCGGCGGCCGGGCTGGTGTTCGCCGCCACCATGGCGGTGTACGGATTCTCCAGCCTGGCGGCGGCGCGGGCGCTGGCACACACCTTTAGCAACACCATCATGATCGGCGTGCCCCTGGTGGGGCTGGCGTTTGGCCAGCAGGGGCTGGTGACGCTGTTCACGCTGATCTCGGTGCATTCGCTCATTCTGCTGACCTCGGCCACGGTGGTGTTCGAGCTGGCCGTGGCGCGGGAGCGCCGGGGCCACGCAGGGCATGCGCAGGTGCCGCTGTGGCGCACGGTGCTTCAGGCCATCCGCAACGGCATCGTGCACCCGGTGCCGCTGCCCATCATCGTGGGCCTGCTGTTCGCGCAGACGGGCCTGGTGCTGCCGCAGGTGGTCGACAAGCCCTTGCAACTGCTGGGCCAGGCACTGGGCCCCCTGGCGCTGCTGCTGGTCGGGGTTACGCTGGCATTCTCCACCGTGGGTGCGCATTTTGGTGGTGCGCTGCGCATTGCGCTGGTGAAGAACCTGGCCTTGCCGCTGGTGCTGTCGGTGCTGGGCTGGGCTCTGGGGCTTGCGGGCCTGCCGCTGGCGGTCATGATCGTCACCGCGTCGCTCCCCGTGGGGGCCAATGTGTTCCTGTTCGCGCAGCGCTACGAGGTGGCGCAGGACGAGGCGACGGCCAGCGTGGCGGTCTCCACCGCGCTGGGGCTGCTCACGGTGCCGGTGGTGCTGCTGCTGGTGGCGCGTACCGTTCAGGTCTGAGCGGCGGGCGGCCGTTCAGGGCGCCAGCCGCTCGCGTACCCAGCCATCGCCTTCCTGGCGGTAGCGCAGGCGGTCGTGCAGGCGGCTCTTGCGGCCTTGCCAGAACTCCCATTGGGCGGGCTGAAGGCGGTAGCCGCCCCAGTGCGGCGGGCGTGGCGGGTTCAGCATGAACTGGGCACCGTAGCGGGCGGCGTTGGCCACCAGCACACTCCGCCCCGTGATGACCTGGCTTTGCGGGCTGGCCCAGGCGCCGATGCGCGAATCGAGCGGGCGGCTGTGGAAGTACGCGTCGCTCTCGGCGTCGCTCACCTTCTCCACGGTGCCCTCGATGCGCACCACGCGTTCGAGCTCCACCCAGTGGAACTGCAGCGCCGCGAACGGGTTGCCCGCGAGCTGGCGGCCCTTGCGGCTTTCGTAGTTGGTGAACCAGACGATGCCGCGCGCGTCGTAGCCCTTGATGAGCACCACGCGGGTGCTGGGTCGCAGGTCGCTGCCCACGGTGGCCACGGTCATGGCGTTGGGTTCGGGCACCTGCGCGCGCATGGCTTCCTGGAGCCACTGGTCAAACTGCTGCAGCGGGTTGGCGTGCGAGGCGTCTTCATTGAGTTCGGCGCGCTCGTAGCTTTTGCGCAGGTCGGCGATGGAGGAGGAAGGGCTGCTCATGCTGCCATTGTGCCTTGGGGTCAGGGGCTGGACGACAGCGCCAGCAGCCGCGCCAGCGCCCGGTCATGGATGCCCGCACGGCGCAGGCCGTGGTAGGTGTCGTGGGCGTAGTCGTGCGTGCTGCCGTAACGGCCACTGGCCTGCAGGAAGATGCGGCGGTATTCGCCGGGGGCCAGTTCTCCCGTGTAGTTGGGGCTGCTGCGCGAGAGCGTGAAGGCCAGCGCGCGCACCGTGCCCTGCGGGGTGTGGCAGGGCAGCCAGCGCGGGTCGTACACACCCGTGGGCATTTCGCGCTGCCACAGATTCACCAGCACCTGGCGGGCGTGGTGCTGCTCCACGCGGAACACCACGCCCCGGCAGCTGCCGCCCGAGAGCATGCCGAACACAAGGCCCGGGCATTCCGGCGTGCCCCGGTTGACGCGGCTCCACATCTTGAGCGCGCGGTGCCAGCCGTGCACGCGGGCGGGGCGCTGCTCGGCGAAGTCGAAATCGGGGCGCCAGATCAGCGAGGCGTAGCCGAAGACCCACAGGTCGCCTTGGTCTCCCCAGTCCTGTAGCGCCCGCTCCAGCATGGGTGCGGGGTCGCGGGTGGGGGCAATCAAGGAATGCATGGCGGACTCTAGAATGAAGGGTTTTCCCGCCCACCATTATTTACGGAGTTTCTTTCCATGTCTTTCAGCAGTTCCGACGACGACGGCCAGCAGCGCTTTGCCCTGGGTTTCCTGTTTGCCCTGATCACGCTGATCGTGGCCACCGTGGTGGGCGTGGCTGTCCACAAGAACGCTTCCGCCCCCGCGCTCAAGGCCGCAGCCCCCGCCGTGGCGGCAGCGCCAGCCGCCGATGACGTCGCCAGCGTGCGCGTGGAGAACGGCGTGGTGAAGTTCTTCTTCGCCACGGCCAAGGCCGACCTGGCCGTGGGCGCCGCCGAAGCCCTGGCCGATGTGGTCAAGGGCGTGGCCGAGGGCAAGAAGGCCGTGGTCTCGGGCTTCCATGACGCCACCGGCGATGCCGCGCAGAACGCCGAGCTGGCCAAGAGCCGCGCGCTGGCCGTGGCAGAAGCCCTCAAGGCCCTGGGCGTGGCCGAGGACCGCATCGAGCTGAAGAAGCCCGAGCAGACCGAAGGCAGCGGCAGCAACGCCGAGGCCCGCCGCGTGGAAGTGGCGCTGTCGGCCTCCTGATGCGCTGAGCCTCACTGCGCACGCACCACGGCGTTGCCGGGCACGGGCCCGCAACGCCGTTTTGCATGGGGCGCGTGGAGCAGGGTGGGGCTTGTAGTCTTGCCTTGGGTCAAGTCGGCGCGGGCATGCCTTGGTACACTCGCGCCGATTTGTAGCAGGAAGTATCAAGAGCCCTTGGTGCATTCAAACAGCGCGTTTCCATGCACCACCACACCATTTTCGATACGCCGGTCGTCAACACCCTGCTGCGCGGGCTGTCCATCGGCATCCTTCGCGCCACCGGCTGGAAGGTGGAGGGGCAGCTTCCGGCGCACGCCGCCAAAAGCGTGCTCATCGCCGCCCCGCACACCAGCAACTGGGACCTGTCCTACACGCTGATGCTGGCTTTCGTGCTGCGCCTGCGCGTGTACTGGATGGGCAAGCAAAGCATCTTCCGCTGGCCGTTCGGCCCTCTCATGCGCTGGCTGGGCGGTATCCCGGTGAACCGCAGCCAGGCCAACAACCTCGTGGCCAGCTCGGCGCAGGCCATGCGCGAGGCCGAAGGCCCCATGCAGCTCATCGTGCCGCCCGAGGGCACGCGCGGCAAGACGCGGCACTGGAAGACGGGCTTCTACTTCATCGCTCAGCAGGCGGGCGTGCCCATCGTGCTGGCCTTCGTGGACTACGAGCGCAAGGTCGGCGGCCTGGGCCCGCTGTTCGAGCCCACGGGCGACGTGGAGGCCGACATGGCCCGCATCAAGGCGTTCTACGCGCCCATCAAGGGCAAGAACGCGCACCAGTTCGATATTGGATGAAAATCGGCTCTAACGCTTTATAGGTAAGCGTTAGTAGCTATAAAAATATTGCATTTTTGCGCTCTGCGCACGACGCATGCTACTGGCATGGCCCAGGTCAGCGGCCACCGCGCAAGGGCCGCCCCGCCGCGCTGGTGGCGTCCCCCTGCCCGCATCGCGTTGCGATGCGAGAGCGGGGGGAAGGCGCGCAGCGCCACAGGGGGGTGTTACCCCACACTCCGGCGGTCGATTTTGCGGCTGAGCACGATGCTGGTCTGCGTGCGGTGCACGCCATCCATCTGGCCGATCTGGTCGAGCAGGGCGTCGAGCCGCTCGTGGCTGGGGCAGCGCAGGAACACCAGGTAGTCAAACTGGCCGCTCACGGCCGACACCTCCTCCACCTCGGGCATCGCGCCCAGCGCGCGCAGCACGGTGGGCGCCGTCTGCGGCAGCACGCTCAGGCTGCACCAGGCGCGCACGGCGGCGCTGTCCATGCGCGCACCCAGGCGCACGCCGTAGCCCGCCACCACGCCCTCGCGCTCCAGCCGCGCGATGCGCGAGACCACCGTGGTGCGCGCCAGGCCCAGGCGCCGCGCCAGCGTGGCGGTGCTTTCGCGCGCGTTGGCCTGCAGCAGGCTCAGGAGCTGGCGGTCGGTGTCGTCCAGGGGGTGGGTCATGGTGTGCCGTTCAGTTTCGCCGGAATGACGAATATTAAAACGATATTCGTCGATTTTGACGCTACACATTGACAGCACCTCGGCCTAGCATGTCCCTGGGCCGCATGACGGCCGAAACCAACGACACGAGGAGACACACCATGACCACCCCCCGCCGTTCCATCACCATCCTGGGCGCCGGCCACATCGGCTTCGCCATGGCCCTGCTGCTTGCCCGCAGCGGCGATTACGACGTGCTCGTGGCCGACCGCGACCCGCAACGCTTGGCCGCCGTGGCCGCGCTCGGCCTGCCCACGCAGGTAGCCCACAACGATGATGCGCTGCGCCTGGCCGTCGAGGGCCGCTTCGCCGTGCTCAACGCGCTGCCGTTCCATTGCGCCGTGGGCGTGGCCACGCTGTGCGCTCGGGCCGGCGTGCATTATTTCGACCTGACCGAGGACGTGCGCAGCACCCAGGCCATCCGCTCGCTGGCCGAAGGCGCGCGTAGCGTGCTCATGCCGCAGTGCGGCTTGGCGCCGGGCTTCATCGGCATCGTGGGCAACGACCTGGCGCGCCGCTTCGACGAGCTGCACAGCCTGCGCATGCGCGTGGGCGCGCTGCCGCGCTACCCACAGGGCGCCTTGCGTTACAACCTGACCTGGAGCACCGAGGGGCTGATCAACGAATACTGCAATCCCTGCGAGGCCATCGTGGATGGTGCGAAGACCACTGTGCCCGCCCTTGAAGGGCTGGAAACCTTCGCGCTCGACGGCGTGGAGTACGAGGCCTTCAACACTTCCGGCGGCCTGGGCACGCTCACCGAGACGCTGGCGGGCAAGGCGCGGCAGGTGGATTACAAGTCCATCCGCTACCCTGGGCACTGCGCCATTCTCAAGCTGCTGCTCAACGACCTGCGGCTGCGCGACCGACGCGACCTGCTGAAGGAAATCTTCGAGGCCGCCATACCGACCACCGAGCAGGACGTGATCGTGGTGTTCGCCAGCAGCACGGGCCTGCGCGGCGGGCACTTGGTGCAGGATTCGTACTCGGCCCGCATTGTGGGCACCGAGGTGGCGGGGCACCGGCTCAGCGCCATCCAGCTCACCACGGCGGCGGGCATCTGCACCGCGCTGGACCTGGTGGCGCAGGGCCGGCTGCCGCAGGCCGGTTTTGTGGGGCAGGAACAGGTGCCGTTGGCCGACTTCCTGGCCAACCGCTTTGGCTGCGTGTATGGCGCTCAGCCCCACGAGAACGCACTGGCGTGCGACGTGGGCTGCGCTGCTTGACTACATGCCGAGCGACCGGAGCAGGTCGTCGGTGTCCGACGGGGAGGCCGCTGGCGCCGGGGCCGGCGCGGCGGCCTGCTGGTGCGCCTGGGCGATCAGCGCGTCGGGGTCGGGGATGTCCTGGGCCTCGAAGTCGTAGAGTTTGACGAACTCCGTCTTGTCGATGGCCAGTTCCAGATAGAAGATGTTGTTGGCGCCGGTGTAGAAGGTCACGCGGCGGGCCTCGGGCTGGTCGAGGTTGGCGTCCACGCTCAGCATCACCTGCTTGTTCAGCACCAGCATCTTGGGCTGGTTCTGGGTGATGTGGGTGTGCAGTTCGCGGTGCACCTTGCCGGTGAAGTCGCCCACCACCTGGTTCATCAGCTCGCCCATCACGTTGCTGACTTCGTCCGAGGTGTAGGAGCTGGCCAGGTCGCTCTTGGACAGGCCCATGTTGAGCAGGTAGTTGGAGTAAAGCTCCATCGCTGCCTGGGCCGAGAAGTTGATGATGACCAGGCCCGAGAAACCGCCGTCGAACAGCACGAAGCAGCCGATGTCGGGCTTGAGGCAGGTGCGCGTGATGCGCTGGATCATGCCGGAGTAGCGGATCTGGCTCTGCGTGGCCACGTTCAGCACACGGGTGACCGAGTTGCAAAGGCTGGACAAAAGGTCTTCGGTGCCGAAAACAACGGGTTCTTCTGGGTTCTTCATGGGCCGGGTCGCGTGCGGAAAATGATCGTCTGCATAGCATAGGGCACGGCGCTGTCTCCGGCCAGTTGTTTCGACATGTTGCCGTGCGAACGCGCCATTTGCGCCACGCTGTGACCCTTACCGTGCTCCGGGACGCTGGTACATCGCCTCGATGGCAGCCGCGAAGTGCGCCATGAGGTTGCTGCGCTTGAGCTTGAGCGTGGGCGTCATGAAGGTGTTTTCGATGGTCCACGGCTCCAGCGTGAAGTGCACCGCGCGTGGCACGGCGTAGCGCGCGAAGCTGGCGGTCTGCCGGGCGATGCGTTCGAGCGCCGCCTTGTGCACGGCGGGGTGGTTGATGCTGGCCGGGTCTTTGGCGTCCAGGCCTACCTCGCGCGCCAGGCGCAGCCATTCCTCGCGGTGCAGCACGGCCACGCAGGCGATGAAGGGCAGGTTTTCACCCACCACGAAGGCCTGCTCGAACAGCGGGTCCGAGGTGATGGCCAGTTCCAGGTCGGCCGGTGGGATCTTCTCGCCGGTGGAGGTGACGATGATTTCCTTGATGCGGCCCCGGATGTAAATGCGCCCGTCGATGATCTCGGCCTGGTCGCCCGTGCCCAGCCAGCCGTCGGCCGAGAGAATGCGCGCCGTGTCTTCGGGGCGGTTCCAGTAGCCTTTCATGACGATGGGGCCGCGCACCTGCAGCTCGCGGTTCTCGCCGATGCGCACCTCCACCCCGGGCAGGGCGCGGCCCACGCTGGCGGGGCGGTTGTCCTTGGGCGTGTTGACCGACACCACGGGCGCCGTTTCGGTCATGCCGTAGCCCTGCAGCAGCGGCAGGCCCAGGCCCAGGAAGCAGCGCGCGATGGCGGGCGACAGCGGCGCGCCCCCGCTGACGGCCACGCGCACGCGGCCGCCAAACTGTTCCAGCAGCGGGCGCGCCACCAGTGGCTCCAGCACGATCCAGGGCAGCCTGGCCCAGGCGCCGGCGGCGCGTTCCTCGTCCGCGCCGGGCGTGGGCAGGCCATGTACCAGGCTAAAGCGCCGCCAGCCCACGGCCACTGCGGCCTCGAACAGCCGCGTCTTGAGGCGCGAGGACGCCAGCTTTTCCAGCACCTTGGCGTGCACGCGCTCATAGATGCGCGGCACCGAGATCAGCACCGTGGGGCGCACGGTGCCCAGATCCTCGGCCAGCAGCGCTACCGAGCGCGCGTAGGCCACGCAGCTGCCCGCCGCCATGGGCAGGTAGTACCCAGCCGTGCGCTCGAAGGTGTGCGACAGCGGCAGGAAGGAAAGAAACACGTCCTCCACCGTGGGCTGGATGCGCTGCAGCACGGCCTTGACGTCGGAGATGACGTTGCGGTGCGTCAGCATCACCCCCTTGGGTTTGCCGGTGGTGCCCGAGGTGTAGACGATGGCCGCCAGGTCGGCCGCGCAGGGCGGCGTCTGCATGGGCGGGTGCTTTGTGGCCCGGGCCAGCCAGTCGGCCAGCGCGACCACGGGCACGGAGGCGGCCGCGTCGCCCTTGGCGTCCGGCCGCGTGAGCACCACGGCCCGCAGCTGGGGCAGGGGTGTGCCCACGGCCTGGATGCGCTGCCACTGCTCCAGGTCTTCCAGCACGAGCAGTGAGGCTTCGCAGTCCGCGAGGATGTAGGCGATGCTGCCCGGGTTGTCGATCGCGTGCAGCGGCACCGGCACGCAGGCGTGTGCCAGCGCGGCCTGGTCGATGCTCATGGCATCCAGCCCGTTGGGCAGCAGGATGGCCACGCGCGCACCCGTGGGCAGGCCCATGGCGGCCAGTGCACGGGTCCAGAGGCCCACGCGTTCGCGCGCCTGCGCCCAGCTGAGGCTGCTCCACGCCTGCGTGGCGTTGTCGTAGGCGCGGTAGGCCTCTGCGTCGGGGGTGCTGGCGGCGCGATAGGCCAGCAACTGGGGCAGGGTGTGGACGTTGGCGAGGTCGGCGGGAGCAGAGGTCATCGGATCAAGGGAAAGGGAAGCGAGGCGCGCGGTAAAAGCGGTGTACCAGGGTAAACCCTTAAGATCATACCGACAGCGTTACGGGTACGGGCTTGATGCCGGAGCATGCACGGCCCGGGCAACAGCATGTTTACCGTGCAGACACCTTGGCAACCATATCGTTTGACGAAGAGTGCCTACAGTGGACCCATGTTCTTCGGGTGGATGAAATGCACAACATCAAACGCTTCTACGGGGTCTATCTTGGCACGCTCACCGGCTTGTGGCTGCTTGCCGAAATGATGGCGTGGTCGGCGCCCGCCAACTTTTTTGCATGGCGGACGGTGGGGATGCAATACAGCGGGGTGCTGGGCATCGGTGTCATGAGCGCGGCAATGGTGCTGGCCGTGCGCCCGGTGGTGTTCGAGCCGTATCTGGGCGGGCTCGACAAGATGTACCGCCTGCACAAATGGCTGGGCATCTCCGGCCTGGTGATTTCTGTCAGCCACTGGCTCCTGGCGCAGGGACCCAAGTGGTTGGTGGGCTGGGGCTGGCTGCAGCGCCCGGCGCGCGGCCCGCGCCCTCAATTGCTCGACGCTCCGGTGCAGCAGTTCTTTCTGGGCCAGCGCGGCCTGGCCGAGGGCATTGGTGAATGGGCGTTTTATGCTGCGGTGCTGCTGATGGTGCTGGCGCTGGTCAAGCGCTTTCCCTACCGGCATTTTTTCAAGACGCACCACCTGCTGGCCGTGGCTTATCTGGTGCTGGTGTGGCATTCGGTGGTGTTGCTCAAGTTTGACTACTGGAGCGGCCTGCTGGGCCCGGTGATGGGGGTGCTGATGGGCGCCGGCACCGTGGCGGCACTTATGGTGCTTTTCCGGCGCGTGGCGGTGGGCCGGCAGGTGGTGGGTGAGGTGGCGTCCCTTCGGCACCATGCCTCACTCGATGTGATGGAGGTGGATGTTCTGTGCAAAGGCCGCTGGTCGGGGCACGTGCCAGGCCAGTTCGCCTTTGTCACCCTGCATGAGGACGAGGGGCCGCACCCCTACACCATCTCTTCGGCCTGGACGGGCGACGGGCACATCCTCTTCATCATCAAGGCGCTGGGCGACTACACCCGCACCCTGAGCGAGCGCTTGCGTATCGGCGATGTGGTCAAGATCGAAGGCCCCTACGGTCAGTTCAATTTTCAGGGTGCGCAAAAGCGGCAGATCTGGGTGGGTGCCGGTATCGGCATCACGCCGTTCATTGCCCGCATGAAGGCGCTGGCGGGTACGCCCGATGGCAAGACCATCGATCTGTTTCACCCGACAGCGGTGTATGACGAGCACGCCATCGGCCTGATAAGCCGCGATGCGGATGCTGCGGGCGTTCGCCTGCATGTGCTCTGGAGCGAGCGCGACGGCCTGCTGAATGCGGCGCGCATCGCCGATCAGGTTCCCGACTGGCGGGATGCGGATGTCTGGTTTTGCGGGCCTGCGCCTTTTGGCCAGTCGCTCAAGACAGAACTGGTCGCGCAGGGTCTGCCGGCCTCACGCTTTCACCAGGAACTGTTCCAGATGCGCTGACCACGGGGCTCAGGTAGCCGCTTCGAGCCCCTGCGCGAAGTGTTCCTGCATGGCGCGGACCGTGGCGTCCGCGTCGCGCGCCTGCAGTGCCGCCATGATGGCGCGGTGCTCGGCCAGTGAATCCTCGATGCGCCCCTGTTTGAGCAGCGAGTTGTGGCGGTTGAGTTTCATGACCTTGCGCAGGTCGGCCACCATCTGGCTGCGCCAGCGGTTGCGCGAGAGTTCGAGCAACTGCATGTGAAAGCGCTCGTTCACGGCAAAGAAGCGGTCACGCTCGCTGGTTGCGGCCTCCAGTTCTGCGTGCAGGTCTTTGAGCGCGCGCAACTCCTCATCGGTGGCGGTGCGCGCCACCACGCCCGCTGCATCGCTCTCCAGCAGGCTGAGCAGGTGGTAGACGTCGCGCAGGTCCTTCTCGGACATCTCGGTCACGTAGGCGCCGCGCCGCACCTTCATGGTGACCAGGCCCTCGGCGGCCAGCACCTTCAGCGCCTCGCGCAGCGGCGTGCGGCTGATGCCGAATTCCTCCGCGATCTTCAGCTCGTCGATCCAGCTCCCGGGCTCCAGCTCGCGGCGGAAGATGCGCTGGCGCAGCAGCTCGGCCACTTCTTCATACAGTGCGCGGGGCGTGAGGGTGAGGGCAGACATGGAGCGGATTGTAAGCTGCAAAGAATATTTTGAATGAATAATTATGAATGATGTAAACTCGCCGTTACAACAGGGAATGCCCTGAAGACGTACAAAGCCAACTGTCGGAGAACCCCGCGCCATGAGTGACCACCCCAACCAAACCGCGTCCGAATTTGCCCCCGCGAGCCTCGACGCCTGGGCCAAAGCCGCCGCCAAATCGGCTCCGGGCGGGGACGTGAACGCCCTGAACTGGGTCACGCCAGACGGCATCACCGTCAAGCCGCTCTACACCGCGCAGGACACGAAAGACCTGCCCTACGCCGACACGCTGCCGGGCTTCGAGCCCTTCCTGCGCGGCCCGCAGGCCACCATGTATGCGGTGCGCCCCTGGACCATCCGCCAGTACGCAGGCTTTTCCACCGCCGAGGAATCCAACGCCTTCTACCGCAAGGCGCTGGCCGCTGGCGGGCAGGGCGTGTCGGTGGCGTTTGACCTGGCCACACACCGGGGCTATGACAGCGACCACCCCCGCGTGACGGGCGACGTGGGCAAGGCCGGCGTGGCCATCGACTCGGTGGAGGACATGAAGATCCTGTTCAACGAGATCCCGCTCGACAAGGTGAGCGTCTCCATGACCATGAACGGCGCCGTGCTGCCCGTGCTGGCAGGCTACGTGGTGGCGGCGGAAGAGCAGGGCGTGTCGCAAGACAAGCTCAGCGGCACCATCCAGAACGACATCCTCAAGGAGTTCATGGTCCGCAACACCTACATCTACCCGCCGAAGCCGAGCATGCGCATCATCGGCGACATCATCGAGTACACGGCCAAGAACATGCCGAAGTTCAACTCGATCTCGATCAGCGGCTATCACATGCAGGAAGCCGGGGCCAACCAGGCGCTGGAGCTGGCCTTCACCCTGGCCGACGGCAAGGAATACGTGAAGACCGCCATCGCCAAGGGCATGGACGTGGACGAGTTCGCCGGGCGCCTGAGCTTCTTCTGGGCCATCGGCATGAACTTCTACCTCGAAGTCGCCAAGATGCGCGCCGCGCGCCTGCTGTGGTGCCGCATCATGAAGGGCTTCAACGCCAAGAACCCCAAGAGCCTGATGCTGCGCACCCACTGCCAGACCAGCGGCTGGAGCCTGACCGAGCAGGACCCCTACAACAACGTGGTGCGCACCACCATCGAGGCCATGGCGGCCGTGTTCGGCGGCACGCAGAGCCTGCACACCAACGCGCTCGACGAAGCCATCGCGCTGCCCACCGAGTTCTCCGCCCGCATCGCGCGCAACACCCAGCTCATCATCCAGGAAGAGACCCACATCACCAACGTGATCGACCCCTGGGCCGGCAGCTACATGATGGAGAAGCTGACCCAGGACATGATGGACGCCGCCTGGAAGATCATCGAAGAGGTCGAGGCCATGGGCGGCATGACCCAGGCCGTGGACAGCGGCTGGGCCAAGCTGAAAATCGAGGCCGCCGCCGCCGAAAAGCAGGCGCGCATCGACTCCGGCAAGGACGTGATCGTCGGCGTGAACAAGTACAAGCTGGCCAAGGAAGATCCCGTGGACATCCTGGAGGTGGACAACCTCAAGGTGCGCGACGGCCAGATCGAACGCCTGAAGAATATCCGGGCAAAACGCGATGCAGCCCAGGTGGAGCAAGCGCTGGCTGCTCTCACTTCTGCAGCAGAATCCGGCCAGGGCAACCTGCTCGACCTGGCCATCAAGGCCGTGCGCCTGCGCGCCACGGTGGGTGAAGTTTCCGACGCGCTGGAAAAGGCCTTCGGGCGCCACCGCGCCGACACGCAAAAGGTGACCGGTGTGTACGCTGCTGCCTACGATTCCGCCGAAGGCTGGGACAAGCTCAAGTCCGAGATCGACGCCTTTGCCGCGCAAGAGGGTCGCCGCCCGCGCGTGATGATCGCCAAACTGGGCCAGGACGGCCACGACCGGGGCGCCAAGGTGGTGTCCACCGCCTTCGCCGACCTGGGCTACGACGTGGACATCGGCCCGCTGTTCCAGACCCCCGAGGAATGCGCGCGCCAGGCCATCGAGAACGATGTGCACGCCGTGGGCATCTCCACCCTGGCCGCCGGCCACAAGACGCTGGTGCCGGCCATCATCCAGGCCCTGAAAGAGCAGGGCGCGGACGACATCATCGTCTTCGTCGGCGGCGTGATCCCGGTGCAGGACTACGACTACCTGTACGAAGCCGGCGTGAAGGGCATCTACGGCCCCGGCACGCCGATCCCGGCCAGCGCCAAGGACGTGCTGGAGCAGATCCGCAAGGCCCGCGCGTGACCCCTGAAGCCTTGCTCGATGGCATCGTCCGTGGCGGCGGCGCCCAGCAGCGCCGCGCCATGGCCAAGGCCATCACGCTGCTCGAATCGACCCGCCAGGATCACCGGGCGCAGGGCGATGCGCTGCTCACGCAGCTGCTGCCGCACACGGGCAAGGCGTTCCGCCTGGGCATCAGCGGCGTGCCCGGCGTGGGTAAATCCACTTTCATCGAGGCATTGGGCCTGTACCTCATCGGTCAGGGCCTGCGTGTGGCCGTGCTGGCGGTGGACCCGTCGAGCAGCGTTTCGGGCGGCTCCATCCTGGGCGACAAGACGCGCATGGAGCACCTGTCCATGCACGAGCGCGCCTACATCCGCCCCAGCCCCAGCAGCGGCACGCTGGGCGGCGTGGCCGAGAAGACGCGCGAGAGCATGCTGGTCTGCGAGGCCGCAGGCTACGACGTGGTCATCGTCGAGACCGTGGGCGTTGGCCAGAGCGAAACCGCCGTGGCCAACATGACCGACATGTTCGTGCTGCTGCAGTTGCCCAACGCCGGTGACGACCTGCAGGCCATCAAGAAGGGCGTGATGGAAATCGCCGACCTCGTGGTCATCAACAAGGCCGACATCGACAAAGCCGCCGCCACGCGCGCCGAGGCGCAGATTGCGTCGAGCCTGCGCCTCTTGAGCCAGCACGGCAACCCCGAGCACGCCCACCACGACCAGACGCAATGGCACCCGAAGGTGGTGCAGATCAGCGCGCTGCTGGGCCAGGGGGTGGATGCATTCTGGGCTGCCGTGCAGCAATACCGCCAGTTGCAGATGGCCAACGGCCGTCTGGCCGCGCGCCGCGAAAAGCAGGCCCTCTCCTGGATGTGGGAGCGCATCGAGGCCGGGCTCAAGCAGGCGTTTCGCCAGCACCCGCAGGTGCAGCACCTGCTGCCGCTGTTGCAGCAGGATGTGGCGGCCGGGCGCATTGCCCCCTCGACTGCGGCAAGAAATCTGCTCTTAGCGCAATATGGACAAGCGCTGTCAGCTATCAATTAATTAGCAAAAACACCACCACAAGTTCACACAAAGGACGAACCATGCAAGACATCCTGGACCAACTGGAGAAAAAGCGTGCGCTGGCGCGCCTGGGCGGCGGGCAAAAGCGCATCGACGCGCAGCACGCCAAGGGCAAGCTCACGGCGCGCGAGCGCATCGAGCTGCTGCTCGACGACGGCACCTTCGAGGAATGGGACATGTTCGTCGAGCACCGCTGCACCGACTTCGGCATGGAAGGCAACAAGATTCCCGGCGACGGCGTGGTGACGGGCTACGGCATGATCAACGGCCGCCTGGTGTTCGTGTTCAGCCAGGATTTCACCGTGTTCGGCGGGGCACTGTCTGAAACCCATGCCGAGAAGATCTGCAAGGTCATGGACCAGGCCATGAAGGTGGGTGCCCCGGTGATCGGCCTCAACGACTCGGGCGGCGCGCGCATCCAGGAAGGTGTGGCCTCGCTGGGTGGCTATGCCGACGTGTTCCAGAAGAACGTGCTGGCGTCCGGCGTGGTGCCGCAGATCAGCATGATCATGGGCCCCTGCGCTGGCGGCGCCGTGTACTCGCCCGCCATGACCGATTTCATCTTCATGGTGAAGGACAGCAGCTACATGTTTGTGACCGGCCCCGATGTGGTCAAGACCGTGACGCACGAGGAAGTGACGGCCGAGGAACTGGGCGGCGCCGTGACCCACACCAGCAAGAGTGGTGTGGCCGACATGGCGTTCGACAACGACGTCGAGGCACTGCTCATGCTGCGCCGTCTGTACAACTACCTGCCGCTGAACAACCGCGAAAAGGCCCCTGTGCGCCCGAGCAACGACCCGGCCGACCGCGCCGACCTGTCGCTCGACACCCTGGTGCCCGACAACCCGAACAAGCCGTATGACATGAAGGAACTCATCGTCAAGACGGTGGACGACGGCGACTTCTTCGAGCTGCAGCCCGAGTACGCCAAGAACATCCTCATCGGCTTTGCCCGCATGGAAGGCCAGACCGTGGGTATCGTCGCCAACCAGCCCCTGGTGCTGGCCGGCTGCCTGGATATCAAGAGCTCTATCAAGGCCGCGCGCTTCGTGCGCTTCTGCGATGCGTTCAACATTCCCGTGGTCACCTTCGTGGACGTGCCCGGCTTCATGCCCGGCACCAGCCAGGAATACGGCGGCATCATCAAGCACGGCGCCAAGCTGCTGTACGCATACGCCGAGTGCACCGTGCCCAAGATCACCGTCATCACGCGCAAGGCCTACGGCGGCGCCTACGACGTGATGAGCTCCAAGCACCTGCGTGGCGACGTCAACTTCGCCTGGCCCAACGCCGAGATCGCCGTGATGGGCGCCAAGGGTGCGGTGGAAATCATCTTCCGCGAAGACAAGAACGACCCCGTCAAGCTCGCAGCCCGCGAGGCCGAGTACAAGCAGCGCTTCGCCAACCCCTTCGTGGCCGGCGCGCGCGGCTTTATCGACGACGTGATCCTGCCGCACGAAACGCGCAAGCGCATCTGCCGCAGTCTGGTCATGCTGCGCGACAAGAAGCTCGACAACCCGTGGCGCAAGCACGGAAATATCCCGCTCTAAGAAGAACAAGAACCCAGGAGATCACACATGTTCACCAAGATCCTGATCGCAAATCGCGGAGAGATTGCCTGCCGCGTCATCGCCACCGCCCGCAAGATGGGCATCAAGACCGTCGCCGTCTATTCCGACGCCGACAAGGAAGCGCGCCACGTCAAACTGGCCGACGAGGCCGTGCACATCGGCGCGGCGCCCTCGCGCGAGTCCTACCTGCTGGCCGACAAGATCATCGCGGCGGCCAAGCAGACCGGGGCGCAGGCCATTCACCCCGGCTACGGCTTTCTGAGCGAAAACGAGGCCTTTGCCAAGCGCGTGGAAGAAGAGGGCATGGCCTTCATCGGCCCCAAGCACTACTCCATCGCGGCCATGGGCGACAAGATTGCGTCCAAGAAGCTGGCCCTGGAGGCCAAGGTCAACACCATTCCGGGCTACAACGACGCCATTGCAGGCCCCGAGCAGGCGGTGGAAATCGCCAAGGGCATTGGCTACCCGGTGATGATCAAAGCCAGCGCGGGCGGTGGCGGCAAGGGCCTGCGCGTGGCGTTCAACGACAAGGAAGCGTTCGAAGGCTTTGCCAGCTGCCAGAACGAAGCCCGCAACAGCTTTGGCGACGACCGCATCTTCATCGAGAAGTTCGTGCAGGAGCCGCGCCATATCGAAATCCAGGTGGTCGGCGACAGCCACGGCAACGTGATCTACCTGAACGAGCGCGAGTGCTCCATCCAGCGCCGCCACCAGAAGGTGATCGAAGAGGCGCCCAGCCCTTTCATCAGCGACGCCACCCGCAAGGCCATGGGCGAGCAGGCGGTGCAGCTGGCCAAGGCCGTGAAATACCAGAGCGCGGGCACGGTGGAGTTTGTGGTCGGCAAGGACCAGGACTTCTACTTCCTGGAGATGAACACCCGCCTGCAGGTGGAGCACCCAGTGACGGAATGCATCACCGGGCTGGACCTGGTGGAGCTGATGATCCGCGTGGCTGCCGGCGAGTCATTGCCGCTCACGCAGGCTGAAGTCAAGCGCGACGGCTGGGCCATCGAGTGCCGCATCAACGCCGAAGACCCGTTCCGCAACTTTCTGCCCTCCACAGGCCGCCTGGTGCGCTTCCAGCCGCCGGAAGAGAGCATGTTCCAGTCCGACATCACCAAAAAATATGGAGTGCGCGTGGACACGGGGGTGTACGAGGGCGGCGAGATCCCGATGTACTACGACTCGATGATCGCCAAGCTCATCGTGCACGGCCAAGATCGCAACGACGCCATTGCCAAGATGCGCGCCGCGCTCAACGGCTTCGTCATTCGCGGCATCAGCAGCAACATCCCGTTCCAGGCGGCGCTGCTGGCGCACCCGAAGTTTGTCACCGGCCAGTTCAACACCGGCTTCATTGCCGAGCACTATGCCAAGGGCTTCTCTGCCGAGGATGTGCCGCACGACGACCCCGACTTTCTCGTTGCGCTGGCCGCCTTCATGCACCGCCGCTACCGCGCGCGCGCCTCGGGCATCAGCGGCCAGCTGGCCGGGCACGAGGTGAAGGTGGGCGAGCAGTTCGTGGTGGTCACGCTGGGGCACGAAGGCAAGAACACGCACACGGCGGTGACGGTTTCCGATTTTGAAGACAAATCGGGCTCCAGCGCAGTGGTGGTGGGCGGTAAAAGCTATCAAATCAATAGCAATGCGACACTGGGACAGATCCGTGTGCAGGGCAGCTGCAACGGCCAGGGCTTCACCGCCCAGGTGGAGCGCGGCGTGGGCAAGAACCCGCTGGCCCTGCGTATTGCCCACAACGGCACGCAGGTCGAGACCATGGTTTTCTCGCCCCTGGGTGCCCAGCTGCACCAGCTCATGCCCTACAAGGCGCCGCCGGACCTGTCCAAATACCTGCTCTCGCCCATGCCGGGCCTGCTGGTCGATGTGGCCGTGCAGCCGGGCCAGACGGTGCAGGCCGGCGAGAAGCTGGCCGTGATCGAGGCCATGAAGATGGAGAACATCCTCTTTGCCGCGCAGGATGGCGTGGTCGGAAAGATCGTCGCGGGCAAGGGCGAGTCGCTGACCGTGGACCAGGTGATTCTGGAATTCCAGTGAAATCCGCCTGGATTCGAGAAAGGGGCCTGGTGCCCCTTTTTTGAGTCTTTTTGGCCTCTGGCGCTTGTATATCAAGCGCTGGCAGCTATTCATTTAAGAGCAGCCACATGCTGCGACAGGAGAACCCGATGACAGCCAGTACAGTGCAACGCCCCTTCAAGGTGCTGGGCATCCAGCAGGTCGCCATTGGCGGCACCGACAAGGGCCGCATGAAAAAGCTCTGGGTGGACATGCTTGGACTGGAACAGACCGGCACGTTCCAGAGCGAACGCGAGAATGTCGATGAGGACATCCTGGCCATGGGGCAGGGGGCCTTCAAGGTCGAGGTGGACATCATGCAGCCGCTCGACATCGACAAAAAGCCCGCTGTGCACACCACGCCGCTCAACCACATCGGCCTGTGGATCGACGACCTGGCCGCCGCCGTCGAGTGGCTCACCGCCCAGGGCGTGCGCTTTGCGCCAGGCGGCATCCGCAAGGGCGCGGCGGGGTTTGACATCTGCTTTCTGCACCCCAAGAGCAACGACGAGTTCCCGATTGCGGGCGAGGGCGTGCTGATCGAACTGGTGCAGGCGCCGCCCGAGGTGATTGCGGCGCTCAAATAAAACACCCCCCTGAGGCCCTACGGGCCTTCCCCCCGCTCTCGCAGCACTACGCGCTGCGGGCAGGGGGACGCTCCCGGCGCGGCGGGGCGGCCCTTGCGCGGGAGCCCTGGCCTGGGCAGCGCCAGTTTCATGCGACGTGGGTGGCGCGCACCGCTATGGATCACTGCGTTGACGTGCAGGGTTTTGAATTACACCGACACCAGGATGTCGCTCTGTGATTCGGTCAGCACGTGCTTGGTCACGCTGCCCAGCAGCAGGTTTTCCAGCGCGCTTTCGCCGTGCTTGCCCATCACGATCAGGTCGCAATCCTGCTCCTGCTCCTGTTCGATGATGCGCACGGCCGCATCGCCGTGCTGCACGAGGGTGTGGCAGGCGTCGGGGGCCAGGGCGGCCGCCTGGCACAGCGCCTGCAGCTTTTCGGTGGCCTCCTGCCGCGCTACCACGCGGTAATGGCTGATGGTGTCCTCGTCCACGCTGGCATAGCGCAGGTGGCCTTCAAAGGGCACCTCGAACGCATGCAGCAGCACCAGTTCGGCCCCTGGTGCGACGCTCCGCGCATGCGCAATGGCGCGCAGGGAATGGGCTGAAAAATCCACCGGCACCAGCACGCGGCGGTAGGGCTCGTGCGGCGCCTGCTTGACCACCAGCACCGGGCAGGGCGTGGTGCTGAGCACGCGCAGGGCCGTGGTGCCCAGCAGCAAATGGCGTACCACGCTTTCGCCCCGCGCCCCACACACCAGCAGGTCGGCCTGCAGCTGGAGCGCCTGCTGGGCGACCTCGGTGGTCAGCAGGCCGGTGGCCAGGTGCAGACCGGGCGTCACGCCATAGCGCTTGTGCAGCATGTCGGCCAGTTCCTGCAACTTGTGCTGTGCGGCGCCCAGCACCCGCTGGCTGAGCGCCTCGGGCGTGGTGGCCATGAACTGGCGCAGCCGCTCCAGCGGGGCCAGGTTGGCCACATGCAGCAGGTCCAGCGGTACCGCAGTCTCCTTGGCCAGCAGGGCGGCACGTTCGGCGGCCCGGCGGGCGGGGGCCGAGAGGTCGGTGGCGGCCAGAATGCGTTGCAGCGGGGGCATGGCGATCCTCATGGACGGTGTTCGCCACAGGATCCGCAGCCTAGCGAAGGGGCAATGGCTGGGGACATCGGGCGAAGCTGGTTAAACTTTTTTTCAGGCCATTCTCGCCCATCCTTGCATTGCCCGGACCCGTCGCGCAGGCAGCACTTTCACACACGAGGCACCGCACCCATGCATTCACCCCCGCCCTGGCATACCATGACCCCTGAAGAAGCCGGGCAGGCACTGCAGTGCGGCGCCCTGGGGTTGTCCGAGGCGCAGGTCCGGGAGCGGCGCGCCACCTACGGGCCCAACCGCCTGGCACCACCCAGGCGGCGCGGGCCGCTGCTGCGGTTTTTCATGCAGTTCCACAACATCCTGCTGTATGTGATGCTGGGTGCGGCCTGCATCACGGCGCTGCTGGGGCACTGGGTGGACACCGGGGTGCTGCTGATGGCCGTGGTCATCAATGCCATCATCGGCTTCATCCAGGAGGGCAAGGCCGAGTCGGCGCTGGACGCCATCCGCGCCATGCTCTCGCCCCACGCCATGGTGCTGCGCGAGGGCCAGCGCCGCGAGATCGATGCGGCCGATCTGGTGCCGGGCGACCGGGTGCTGCTGGCTTCGGGCGACCGGGTGCCCGCCGACCTGCGGCTGGTGGCGGTCAAGGAACTGCGCGTGGACGAGGCAGCGCTCACGGGCGAGTCGCTGGCCTCTGAAAAATCCATCGATCCCGTCTTCTTGGATGCCCCGCTGGGCGACCGCGAGGGCATGGCCTATTCGGGCACCCTGGTGGTGTACGGCCAGGCCACCGGCATCGTGGTGGCCACGGGCAGCGCCACCGAGCTGGGCAAGATCAACCAGATGCTCTCGGGCATCCAGAGCCTGACCACGCCGCTCCTGCGCCAGATCGACCGCTTTGGCCGGGTGCTGGCGCTGGTGATCCTGGGCATTTCCGCGCTCACCTTTGTGCTGGGCACCTGGGTGCGCGGCCATGCGGCATCCGAGATGTTCATGATGGTCGTGGCCCTGGCGGCCTCGGCCATCCCCGAGGGGCTGCCCGCCATCATGACCGTGACGCTGGCGCTGGGCGTGCAGCGCATGGCCCGGCGCCACGCCATCATCCGCCGCCTGCCCGCCGTCGAGGCGCTCGGCTCGGTCACGGTGATCTGCTCCGACAAGACCGGCACGCTTACGCGCAACGAGATGACCGTGCAGCGCGTGGTCTGCGCAGGCCATGCGTTCGACGTGGGCGGCGTGGGCTACGCCCCGGTGGGCGACTGCAGCATCGATGGCCGCATCATCGATGTGGCCCATTACCCGGCGCTGGCCATGGCGGTGCGCGCCGGTGTACTGTGCAACGATGCCCGCCTGACCGAGGAAGACGGCCTGTGGCGCGTGGTGGGCGACCCCACCGAGGGCGCGCTGCTCGTGCTGGGCGGCAAGACGGGGTTCAGCCAGGCGCTGGGCGAGCAGGCGTGGCCGCGGCTCGATTCCATCCCATTCGAGTCGGAGCACCGCTTCATGGCCACCTGGCACCGCGACAGCGACGGCGATGCCTGGATTTTTGCCAAGGGCGCGCCCGAGCGTATTCTGGACATGTGCGGCACCCAGCTGGGCCACGACGGTGAACACCCGCTGGACGTGGACACCTGGCGCCGCATGGCCACCGACACGGCCGCGCAGGGGCTGCGCCTGCTGGCGCTGGCGTGCAAGCGGGGGGATCCGGCGGGCGGCAGCCTGGCGCTGGCCGACATGGAGTCTGGCTTCACGCTGCTGGCCCTCGTGGGCATCATCGACCCGCCGCGCGAGGAGGCCATGCGCGCCGTGGGCGAATGCCACCATGCGGGCATCCGCGTCAAGATGATCACTGGCGACCATGCCGAAACGGCGCGGGCCATTGGCGCCCAGCTGGGCATTGGCGTGGGCAAGCCCGCCATCACCGGGGCCGAGGTGGCCATGATGGACGATGCCGCCCTGCGCCGCGTGGCCATGGAGGTGGACGTGTTTGCCCGTGCCAGCCCCGAGCACAAGCTGCGCCTGGTCAAGGCCTTGCAGGACGACGGCCAGGTGGTGGCCATGACGGGCGACGGCGTGAACGACGCGCCCGCGCTCAAGCGCGCCGATGTCGGCGTGGCCATGGGCATGAAGGGCACCGAGGCGGCCAAGGAGGCATCCGACATGGTGCTGGCCGACGACAACTTTGCGACCATCGCCAGCGCGGTGCGCGAAGGCCGGGCCGTGTACGACAACATCAAGAAGTTCGTCCTCTTCATGCTGCCCACCAACGGGGGCGAGGCGATGGTGGTTATCGCCGCCATCCTGTTCGAGTTGGCCTTGCCGCTGACGGCCGCGCAGGTGCTCTGGATCAACATGGTCACCTCCAGCACGCTGGGCCTGGCGCTGGCATTCGAGCCGGCCGAGCGCGGCATCATGTCGCGCCCGCCCCGGCCACCGGGCGAGGCGCTGCTCTCGGGCTTTTTTGTCTGGCGGGTGCTGATGGTGTCTTTCTTGATGATGACCGGCGCCCTGGGCCTGTTCCTGTGGGAGCTGCAGGCGGGCACCCCCATCGAAACCGCGCGCACCATGGCCGTCAATGCCGTGGTGGTGGCGGAAATGTTCTACCTGCTCAACAGCCGCTTCATCCTGGCGCCGGTGCTCAGCCACCAGGGGCTGACGGGCAACCGCGTCATTCTGCTGGCCCTGGCGGCCTGCATTCCGCTGCAGATTGCTTTCACCCACGCGCCCATCCTGCAGTCCATCTTCGACTCGACCGCGCTGACAATGCTCGAATGGGCCAAGGTGGTGGGTGCCGGGCTGCTGGTGTTCTGCGTGGCCGAACTGGAGAAGACCATCATCCGGCGCAGCCCCCTGGCCCAGCGCCTGGTGCATGCGTGATGCCCACCTGCCCACGCCGAAAAGGAGTCCCCCATGACACACAAAGCTCCCGGTCCCGCCGTGCCTGAAAGCATCGTGCTGGCCACCGACCTCAGCGCGCGCTGCGACCGCGCCCTGGACCGCAGTGCGCAGCTGGCCGCGCAATGGGGCGCAAGGCTGGTCGCCCTGAACGTGCTCGACCCCGTGGCCTTGCCCGACCAGGCCCTGGCCTGGGCCAGCGGAGCCAGCGACGATGAACTGATGCACATGGCGCGGCAGGAGCTGGCCCGTGACCTGGCCGGTCTCGATGTGCAGGCCCAGCCGCGCATTGTGCGCAGCAGCGACCCCGCCACCGCCATTGCGCAGGCTGCCAAGGCCATCCGCGCCGGACTGGTGGTGACCGGTGTTGCGCGTAACGAGCCCCTGGGCCGGTTTCTGCTGGGTTCCACCGTCGAACAACTGGCGCGGGTGCTGCAGCCGCCCCTGCTGGTGGTGCGCAACCGGGCACGGCGGCCCTACCGGCGCGTGCTGGTGGCCACCGATTTTTCTGCAGCCTCACTCCAGGCCCTGCACACATCGGCATGTCTGTTTGCCGGGGCGGATCTTGGCGTCTACCACGCCCACGAGGCCCCGTTGTCCGGCCTGGCCGAGGTGGACGCGCGGGACGCAGGCCTGCTCGCCGCGCGCCAACGGTGCGCGGCCTTTGTCGCGGACTCCGGGTTGTCGGCCACGTTGCGCCTGCAGACCGTGGTGGAACGGGGCGCGGTGGCGTCGGCCCTGCCGCGCCATGTGCGCGAGCACCAGATCGACCTGGTGGCGGTGGGCGCCAAGGGGGGAGGAAGCCTGCGCGACCTGCTGCTGGGCAACACGGTGGCCGAACTGCTGCAATGGCTGCCTTGCGACACGCTTCTGGTGCGCGAATTGGCGACGGATTCGCCGGGTTGACATGCAGATGGCGTGTGATGCGGCGACGGGCCCGCAACGGCGTCGATCTGTGCGTTATCTGCCGCCAAAGTTGACGCCATTTGCCGTGCATTGGTGCACGCGGAAATTGGCCGGATTTGTGAGTGCCAAGGCAGCCATAAACGCCATTTCCTGAGCCAGAATCCTCCCGGCGCTGCCCCGTGCCACCCTGCGGGCTGGCGCATTTTGTTACTGTTTGCCCCAAGGCACCCATGGCGGCAGACAATCGAACCGGAGGATTTCCCATGCCCACGACCCAGGCCGCCCATGCCGTTCAGTTGCACACCCGTCCCCACCCGCCGCAGGCGCTCCCTGAGGGGGGCTGGACGGTACAGGCCGTTCAGGACTTGCTGGACCGCCCCCTGCTCGACCTGGTGCATGAGGCCCAGACCGTGCACCGCGCCCACTGGCCCGACGCCAGCATCGAGCTGGCCACGCTGCTGTCGGTGAAGACCGGCGGCTGCCCCGAAAACTGCGGCTACTGCCCGCAGGCGGCCGAGTTCGACACGGGCGTGAAGGCGCAGAAGATGCTGGAAGTGGACGAGGTACTGCGCAACGCGCAGGCCGCGCGCGACGCGGGCGCCACCCGCTTTTGCATGGGCGCGGCCTGGCGCGCGCCAAAGGACCGCGACATCGAGAAGATGGCCGAACTCATCGCGGCCGTGAAGGGCCTGGGGCTGGAGACCTGCGCCACGCTGGGCATGCTCGAAGCCCACCAGGCCCGGGCCTTGAAGGAGGCCGGGCTGGACTACTACAACCACAACCTTGACACCGCCCCCGAGTATTACCAGGACGTTGTGAGCACGCGCCAGTACCAGGACCGGCTCGAAACCCTGGAAAACGTGCGCGCGGCCGGCGTCAAGGTGTGCTGCGGCGGCATCGTGGGCATGGGCGAGGCGCCGGTGCACCGCGCGGGGCTGATCGCGCAGCTGGCCAACCTGGGCCCGTACCCCGACTCGGTGCCGATCAACAGCCTGGTGCGCGTGCCCGGCACGCCGCTGGCTGACAGCGAGCCCATCGACCCGTTCGATTTCGTGCGCGTGATCGCCGTGGCCCGCATCACCATGCCCAAGGCGCGGGTGCGGCTGTCGGCCGGGCGCCAGCAACTGGGCGAGGCCGTGCAGGCGCTGTGCTTCATGGCCGGGGCCAACTCCATCTTCTATGGCGACAAGCTGCTGGTGACGGGCAACCCCGACGCCCAGGCCGACGTGCAATTGCTGGCCCGGCTGGGCCTGCGCGGTTACCAGGCCACCACCAGCGTGGATGACACGCTGCCGACGGTGGAGCCCGTCAGGGCTTGAGGCCGGGCGCGTCGGGCAGGTCCTTGGCGAGCCGCTCGCGCTGGGCGTGCAGGGTGTGCTCGCCGTCGGCGAAGCGCAGCGCGATCTGGCGGAACTCCTCGGACAGTTCCATGAAGGTGTCCACCAGGTCGGGATCGAAGTGGCTGCCCCGGCCGTCCTGGATGATGCGCACGGCCTCCTCGTGGCTGAAGGCGCGCTTGTACACGCGCTCGGAGATCAGTGCGTCGTACACGTCGGCCACGGCCATGAGCCGCGCCGACAGGGGGATGGTGTTGCCCACCAGCCCCTGCGGGTAGCCCGAGCCGTCCCACTTCTCCTGGTGGCTGTAGGCGATCTCCTTGGCGTAGCGGAAGAAGGGGTTGCCGTGCGAGGTCTGGCTCTCCGCCGCCAGGATGGCTTCCAGGCCCAGCGTGGTGTGGGTCTTCATGACCTCGAATTCCTCGGGCGTGAGCTTGCCGGGCTTGAGCAGGATGCGGTCGGGAATGCCCACCTTGCCGATGTCGTGCAGCGGCGCGGACTTGAAGATCATGTCGATCGCGTCGTCGGTCAGCTCGTCCTTGAAGCGCGGGTGGTCCTTGAGCTGGAGCGCCAGCGCCTTCACGTAATACTGCGTGCGCTGGATATGGTTGCCGGTTTCGTTGTCGCGCGTCTCGGCCAGCGAGGCCATGGCGCGGATGGTCACGTCCTGCAACTCGGCCACCTCGCGGGTGCGGCGCGCCACCTCCAGCTCCAGGTAATGGTTGTGGTTGGTCAGGATGTCGCGCGCCCGCTTGACCTGCAGGTGGTTGCGCACCCGCGCCAGCGTGATGGCCGGGTTGATGGGCTTGGTGATGTAGTCCACCGCGCCCAGCTCCAGGCCCACGGTCTCGTCGTCCGAGGCGCTCATGGCCGTGAGGAAGATGACCGGAATGTCCTCGGTCTCGGGGTTGAACTGCAGGCGGCGCAGCACCTCGTAACCGTCCATCCCGGGCATCATGATGTCGAGCAGGATCAGGTCGGGCTTGCTTTCGCCGGTGGCGATCTCCAGGGCGCGTTCGCCGCTGTTGGCGAGCTTGACCTTGTAGTCGGTGCGCAGCAGGCTGCTCATCAGCGTGAGGTTGTCGGGGGTGTCGTCCACCACCAGCACGGTGCATCGGCCCTGGGGTTCCAGTAGCGGGTTGGTCATGGTGCATTCCCTCCTTGTGTCGTTGTGTGCGGCGTGGCCGGGGTGGGCGCGGCGCGCAGCGCGGCCAGGGCCCGTGGAAAGTCAAACTGCTCCAGCGCGAGCGCCATGCTGTCGTGCGCCGGGCCGAGAATGGCCTGGAGCGTGGGCGCGGCTTCGTGGAACAGGTCGATGGCGTCCGCGTCGTCGTCGGCCAGCAGGGCATCGAGCCGCGCAAGCAGCGCGCGCGTGGCACTGTCGTCCAGAGCAGGGCTGCCGCCCGCCGGGGTGGTGGCGCCGGTCGGCGGTTCGGGCAGCGCCTCGCGCAGCGCTCGCACCAGTTGGGCGCAGCCCACCTCAGTGGGGGAGAGCAGGGCGTCGAGCACATCCGCCGGGGCCTGCCGGGCAATCGCCTCTTCGGCCGCCTGGGCCTGGGCGGCCAGCGCGGCCGCGCCAATGGTGGCGGCCGTGCCCTTGAGGGTGTGCAGGGTGCGCTGTGCGTCCTGCCACAGCCCGGCGGCCAGTTGCGCGCGGGCTTGCGCCACGGCGCTGGCCTGGCCCGTGGCGAACCGGCGCAGCAGCCCCTCGTAGGCATCGGCCTTGTGCAACACGCGGCGCAGTCCGGCCGTGGCATCCAGGCCATCGATGTGCCGCAGTGCCTCGCCCAGTGCCGCCGCCGCCCCGGGCGGTGCAACGGCCGGTGCGGGAGGCGTGTCTGCCTGGGTGCGGGGGGCAATCCAGTGCAGCAACTGGCCGAACAGCTCTTCGGGGTCGATGGGTTTGGCAATGTGGCCGTTCATGCCCGCCTCCAGGCAGCGGTCCCGGTCGGTGCTCATGGCGTTGGCCGTCATGGCCAGCACGGGCAGCTGCGCCCAGGCCGGGTTCTGGCGCAGCAGGCGTGTGGCGGTAAGTCCGTCCATCACGGGCATCTGCATGTCCATCAGCACCACGTCGTACCCTGCCCGGGCCAGCATGTCCAGGGCGACCTGGCCGTTGTCGGCCACGTCCACCACCAGACCTGCCTCGCCGAGCAGCTCGGCGCCCACCTGCTGGTTCAGGTCGTTGTCGTCCACCAGCAGCACGCGCGCGCCGCGAATGGCCTGCACCGCAGCGAGTGTGGCGTTGCTGTGCTGCGGCAGCGCCAGGGTCTGGCTGCCCAGTGTGGTGTTGCCCAGCGCGCGCATGGCAGCGTCGAACAGTTGCGATGGGTTGACCGGCTTGGTGAGCATGTGGGCAATGCCGCTGCGCTCCAGCTCTTTCAGGGCATCTTCGCGGCCATGCGCGGTGACGAGAATGGAGACGGGCGGCTCGGGCAGCCGAGCCAGTTCGGCGTGGGTTTCAAACCCGTCCATACCGGGCATCTTCCAGTCGAGGAAGGCCAGTTCGAAGGGCGAGCCCGCCAGCTGGGCGCGCCGGGCCAGCGCGATGGCTTCCTCGCCCGAGCAGGCCGTGGTCACTACGAAGCTCATCGGCGCCAGCATGTCGGCCATGATGTGGCGGGCTTGTTCGCTGTCGTCCACCACCAGCACGCGGCGGCCGCGCAGGTCGGGCGTGGGCAGCAGCGGCGCATGCCGTGCCTGACCGAGGCCCAGGCGCGCCGTGAACCAGAAGGTGCTGCCCTGTCCCGGTACGCTGGTGACGCCGACCTGGCCCCCCATCAGCTCGGCCAGCCGCTTGGAGATGGCCAGCCCCAGCCCGGTGCCGCCGTACTTGCGCGTGGTGGAGGCGTCGGCCTGCTCGAAGGAGCGGAACAGCCGCGACTGCTGCTCTTCGCTCAGGCCGATGCCGGTGTCTTGCACCTCGAAGCGCAGCAGCAGGCCTTGTTCGCTGGGGCCGTCTTCCTGTGCGACCTCCAGCACGCGCACCACGATCTCGCCCTCGTCGGTGAACTTGATGGCGTTGTTGGCGTAATTCACCAGGATCTGTCCGAGCCGCAGCGGGTCGCCGCGCAGCGCGTCGGGCAGAGCGGGGGACACGTCGAACATCAGCTCCAGCCCCTTGGCGGCGCACTTCTCGGCCAGCAGGTTGGCCACGTTGTCGAGCACGCCACGCAGGTCGAAGTCCACCACCTCGACTTCGAGCTTGCCCGCCTCGATCTTGCTGAAGTCGAGGATGTCGTTGATGAGCCCCAGCAGGTGCTGGCCCGAGCGCTGGATTTTCTGCACGTAGTCGCGCTGCTTGGCCGTGAGGTCGGTGCCCAGCGCCAGGTGGCCCAGGCCGATGATGGCGTTCATGGGGGTGCGGATCTCGTGGCTCATGTTGGCCAGGAAGTCCGATTTCATCTGCGAGGCGCCTTCGGCCTTGGCACGCGCGATCTCCAGCTCCTCCTCGTGCTCGCGCAGGGACTCGTTGGCGTCACGCAGCTCGGCCGTGCGCTGGGCGACACGGGCCTCCAGGGCTTCCTCGTTGCGCTGCAAGGCCGCCACCAGCTCGGCTTGCGTCGCCAGGGCCTGGGACTTGGCCCGCTCGCGTGCCACGAACTGGCGTGCCATGGCGAAGGCCAGCAGAAAGGTCAAGAGCGCCTGGAAGCCGGTGAGCACCGTGGTCAGCAGCGTCTGGCGTTGCACCTCGGCATTGCGCTGGTCGCCCAGCAGGGCGGACAGGCGCGCGGCGTTGAGCGCCACTTCCTGCACAGTTTCGCGCAGCCCGCCCAGCTCCTCGCGCAGCAGCGCCATGTGCTTGCGGCTGGAGGCCGCGTCCACGCTCTGGCCGAAATAGTTGTCGCCCACGGCCACGAAATGCTGCAGGGCACGGAGCGCCTCGGGGTAGATCGGCTCGTTCTGCATGAGGCTGCGGGCGGTGCCGGCCTCCAGGGCGCTGAAGCGGCTGAGGAACAGGTCGTAGCGCAATGCCACGGTGTCCAGCGGTATGCTCTGCGGATCGGTCACGAACTGGTGGAGCGTGTGGTTGAGCCGCTCGTATTCCACGTTGAGCTGCAGAAAGGACCACAGCGCGTTCACGTCGCCCCGGCGCATGACCGCCTCGACGTTGCGGTACTGCTGGTACTGCACCACGCCGACGGCCACGTACACCAGCACCAGGCCTGCGGTGACAAGTTTCAGGAAATGCTTGCTGCGCAGCATGCACGCCTTGTCAACGGATGCGCAGCACGCTCAGCTGCCAGGCGGCACGGTTGTAGTACAGCTCCGAGCGCAGCTCGGCCTTGGTGTCGAAGGGGTAGACGATGAACAGCGGCCCCTTTTCGCGCACCGGCATGGGCCGGTTGTTCATGAGCCGGGCGACGATGGCGTCGTGGCGGTGGATGTCGTCGAAGGGGATTTCGGTCTTGTAGTCGTTCAGGGCCACGGCCGTGATCTTGCTGCCCTTGCCTCCCGCCGCGGCGATCACGTCACGCAGCAGGGGGCCGGTGAAGGTGACCGCATCGGGGTACCAGGGCGTGCGCGTGGTGAAGCTGCGCTGGGGGAGCTTCTCCAGCATCTGCATGTCGAACTGCGCCTTGTTGCCCTTGTTGGTTTCGCTGATACCGCCTTCGATGGTGAGAACCACCGGGCCGCTCGGCTTGTCCAGGGCCCATGCGCAGGCACTGAAAAGCAACAGACCCAGTGCCAGGACGGCAGAGTTCACGGTGGCAGCGGCCCGGCTTTGGGCCCTGGCGCATCCCAGACGGTCATCGGACATGTCCATCCCCCCCTCTATGTGGCCGGTGCCAGCGCGGCGCGGTTGCGCCGGGTGCGGCACCTAGTGGGAAGGTTATATCAGCCGCTTGTGAATTTGGTAAGGAGAATCTGCGAACGCCCCGCAGACCAGCGGACGCATGCCCCTTCGCAGGGCTACCCGTGGAGGTGTTTGTTGATTGCTATTAAAAACATAGCTTAAAACGCTTGACGGGTAAGCACTCAGGGCTTGTTTGACGGCAAGCCCCAAGGCATGCGACCGGCCAGGCACCCTCACGGGCGCCGTGGCACGGGCTTATTTGCGTTCCATCGGGCAGGTATTGATGCCCAGCAGCGTGTAGGCCGGGCAGAAGCGGAACAGCCCGGTGGCCAGCGGCACCACGCCAATCCAGCCCCACAGGCCCACCGTGCCGGTGGCCGCCAGGCCGATCAGCACCAGGCCCGCCACGATGCGCAGCACACGGTCCACGGTTCCAACATTGAGTTTCATGGGAGTTTCCTTTCGTTGACGGTGGCGCACCGGGATGGCGCGCCTTTTCCATTCATTTGAGGCGCAGGCCTTCGGAGTCGAGCACCTGCAGCTCGATGGGAATGCCCTGGCCCACGCTTTGCGTGACGGTGCAATACGCCTCGAACTGGTCCAGCACGCGGTCCAGGTGCTCCAGGGTGGCCGCAGGCACGCCCAGCGTCAGCACGGCCGTCATCTTCAGCACGCGCAGGCGCTTTTCTGCGTTGCGGCCCACTTCGGCCGTGATGGTGCAGTGCAGTGGCTCGGGCGCCTGTTTGAACTTGCGCAGGGCAAACAGCAGCGAGTCCGACAGGCAATTGCCGACGGCCGCCGCCAGCAACTGCACTGGTGAGGGGCCCTGGCCGCTGCCCAGGGGTGCGGGCTCATCGGCCTGCAGCACCGCAATGCCGTCGCCAAAATCCACGTCAAAACGGTAGTCCTGCTGCTGGCGCAGGGTGATCTGGATGCTGCTCTCGCTCATGGAAGACCTTTCATGAATCTGCTTATGCCCGATGAATGCTACGCCCCGATTGCAACGCGACCGAACCCGCCGACAGGCCATTGGTCACCTGGGTGTAGCCCATCTGCCGCAGCCACTGCGCCGCCATCTCCGAGCGCGCACCCGAGACGCAATAAAGCACCAGCGGCGCCGCCTTGTCAGGCAGCACGGCCAGGGCGTCGCTGGCCAGCCGGTCGAGCGGCAGATTGACGGCGCCCTGCACATGCCCGGTGGCGTATTCGGACGGGGACCGCACATCCACCAGCACGGCTTGCGCTTTGTTCATGGTCATCACCCTGGTTCAGCAGCCGGGTTGCAGGCCCAGCTTGCGCAGGATGGTTTCCATCAGGCACCACTGGGTCAGGGCACTCTGGAACAGGTTTACACCCACAAAGGCCGTGAAGGCCAGCCACCAGGGGCTGACGAACAGCGGACTGCCCTCCACACCCAGCGCCAGCGACAGAAGAATGAAAAGACCGGCCATCAGGCGGACAAACTGCCACGATTTCATGTGCGACTCCTTCCCGTCAGGGATACGATTGGTATGGGTTGTATTATTTAGCCAAACAGTTAATTAGTCAAATGCTGTATCATGACCCTGTTCTCACCCCGGTAGCCAATCCGTTTGCTCCATGAAAAACCTTCCACCCGAGGCGCTGCAGCAGGTGGCGTCGTACTTCCAGACCCTGGCCGAGCCTACGCGCCTGCGCATCCTCAACCATCTGCGCCAGGGAGAACACAATGTGGGCGAGTTGGCCCAGCTGTGCGGCTACACGGCGGCCAACATCTCGCGCCATCTGTCGCTGATGACGCAACAGGGCTTTGTGGCCCGCGAAAGCCGGGGCACCAGCGTTTATTACAGAATTGCGGATGACTCGGTCTATGCCCTGTGCGACCTGGTCTGCGACAGCATCGCCCGCCAGTACGAGCGTGCCGCCAAGAGCCAGCAGGCGCTGCTGGCCCGCGAAGAAAAGTAGCGGCTGCGCAGTGGTTCACGCAGGCGCAGCCTGAACCATGCACCTCGAACCCTTTACCCGCGTGGACGGCATACCGTTCACGGCCACGCGTGCGGACATCGTGCGCGCGCACGGCCAGCCCTTGTCCGAGGTGCGCAACGATGTGGGATTGAACGCACTGGATTACGGCGCCGTGGTCTACCGTTTCCAGGACAGCGGCCGCCTGGAGGAAATCACCACCCGGGCTGAAGTGCTGCACCTGGGCATTGTGGCGGTGCCGTTTCGTGACCTGGCGGTGTTCGTGCGCGCAAACGATGCGGCGGCCTTTGTGCGCGCGGATTTTCTCGTCAGCCCTTTGTATGGCCTGGCCTTCGTGCCCGAGGAGCCTTGCTGGTTGACGGCGCTGGCGCGGCACTGCCTGGGCGCGTGGGAGGCGCTGCGGCCGGGGTTCCCGGATACCGAAGGCATGGGCCAGGCGCCATTGCCATAGAAGCGAACACCCGCCGGGGCCGCACCCTGAAACGCTGGACCCCGGCTTTCAGCAGGGCGCCGGATTCTTCCGGCGTGAGGAAGCAAAAAAAACGGGTGCCACAACACCCGTTTTTTCATGGAGTCACGGCAGCGCCGTTGCCCATCAGCCCTTTTTCTGCAGCATCTTGATCACGCTGGAAAAGTCTTCCCCGCCATGCCCCGCGATGCTGTGTGCCGCGTAGATGGCGCGGGCCATGCCGCCCAGCGGGGTGCTGGCCTTGGTGGCGATGGCGTTTTCCTGCGAGAGGCCCAGGTCCTTGAGCATGAGGTCGGTGCCGAAGCCGCCGGCGTAGCCCTTGGAGGCAGGGGCGTTTTCGTGCACGCCGGGGAAGGGGTTGTACTTTTCCAGTGCCCAGTTGCCGCCCGAGCTGCGGCGCATGATCTCGCTCAGCACCTTGGGGTCCAGGCCGTTGGCCACGCCCAGGGCGATGGCCTCGGAGGTGCCCACCATCAGGATGCCCAGCAGCATGTTGTTGCAGATCTTGGCCGTCTGGCCGGCGCCCACGGCTCCGGCGTGGAAGATGTTGGCGCCCATCTTTTCCAGCAGGGGGCGGGCGCGTTCAAGCTGGGCGTCGCTGCCGCCGACCATGAAGGTCAGCGTGCCGGCGATGGCGCCGCCGGTGCCACCGGAGACGGGCGCGTCGATGAAGTCGATGCCCGCCGCCTCGGCGGCCTTGGCCACCTTCTGGCTGGTGGCGGCGGCAATGGTCGAGCTGTCGATCACCAGCGTGCCCTTGGCGATGCTGGCCAGCAGGCCGGGTGTGCTGCCGTTGCCCAGGAACAGGCCTTCCACGTGCTGGCTGGCGGGCAGCATGGTGATGACGGCTTCGGCGCCCTGCACGGCGTCTTGTGCGCTGGCGGCGGCCTGGCCGCCACCGGCGACCACCTTGGCCACGGCGTCCTGGCTCAGGTCAAAGGCCTTGACGCTGTGGCCCGCCTTGACGAGGTTGATGGCCATGGGGCCGCCCATGTTGCCGAGGCCGATGAATGCGATTTGCATGGTGTTGTCTCCTGGTCGGTTTGAAAGGGTTGGAAAGGGGAGGGTGTTGCTATTGTTTCAGTAGCTGCTGGCGCTTATTGCATGGGCTCTAGAGGCCAAAAATGCTTGAAATCTCATGGGGCCGCGCCTTTGCGGCCCTTGGCACGCCGGGGTGAGGCCTTGGCCTGCGGGTTGTAGGCGAGGGCGGTTTCCACCCAGTGCAGCCACTGCGGCCGGGTGGCGTAGCCCGTGGGCTCCACCCAGAAGTAGCCGGGCATGCCGCCGCGCGGGTCCAGCTCGCGCACGCCGGGCGTTTCGGCCGTGGCGGCATGCTCCAGCGGCGGCAGGCGCACCAGCAGGTCTTCGCCCTTGACGGCCAGGCAGAGCTTGCCGTCCACCATGAAGGCGTGGCAGCCGAAGAGCGGGCGCTCCTCCACCGTGGCGTCCACGCCCAGGCGCTCGGCCAGCGCGTCCCGCACCGCGGCGATGAGGTGCAGGGTTTCGTCGGCCAGGGGACGGGCGGGCATGGCGGGTGGGGTTTTGGATTGAATTGGCTGCTAGCGCCTGTGGGAAAAACGCCAGTAGCTATCAAAAACCTAGCGAATCGCGTCCGGCGCGTCGCCGTCCAGCATGCGCCGGGCGATGATGACGCGCATGATCTCGTTCGTGCCTTCCAGGATCTGGTGCACGCGCGCGTCGCGCATCAGGCGCTCCAGCGGGTATTCGCGGATGTAGCCGTAGCCGCCGTGCAGTTGCAGCGCCTCGTTGCAGACGTTGAAGCCCGCGTCGGTGGCGAAGCGCTTGGCCATGGCGCAGTAGGTGCTGGCGTCGGGCGCGCCGGCGTCGAGCTTGGCTGCAGCCAGGCGCACCATCTGGCGCGCGGCGACGAGTTCGGTGGCCATGTCGGCCAGCTTGAACTGCAGCGCCTGGAAGCTGGCGATGGGCTTGCCGAACTGCTTGCGGTCCTGCATGTACTGCTGGGCCTGCTTGAGCGCGCCTTGCGCCGCGCCCACCGAGCAGGTGGCGATGTTGATGCGCCCGCCGTCCAGGCCCTTCATGGCGATCTTGAAACCTTCGCCCTCGCGGCCCAGCAGGTGGTTGGCGGGAATGCGCACGTTGTCAAAGCTGATCTGGCGCGTGGGCTGGCTGTTCCAGCCCATTTTTTCTTCCTTCTTGCCGTAGCTGATGCCCGGTGCGTCGGCCGGCACGGCGAAGGCGCTGATGCCCGCCGCGCCCGAACTGGCGTCGCCCGTGCGGGCCATGAGCACCAGCACGTCGGTGCTGCCCGCGCCGGAGATGAAGGCCTTGGAGCCGTTGATGACGTATTCGTGGCCCACCAGCTCGGCGCGCGTCTTGAGCGAGGCGGCGTCCGAACCCGCGCCGGGCTCGGTCAGGCAGTAGGAGGCCAGCTTCTGACCGCTGGTCAGCAGCGGGCCCCAGTGGTCGCGCACCTCGGGCTGGGCCCAGGTGCCGAGCATCCAGGTCGCCATGTTGTGGATGGTGATGAAGGCGGTGGTGGAAGGGTCCACGGCCGCCATTTCCTCGAACACCAGCGTGGCGTCGAGCCGGGGCAAGGCCAGGCCGCCCGCGGCTTCAGGCGCATACAGGCCGCAAAAACCGAGTTCACCGGCCTTGGTGATCGCGTCTTTCGGGAAGATGCCTTCGGCATCCCAGTGCGCGGCATGCGGGGCCAGCTCGGCCAGGGCGAATTGGCGCGCAGTGTCGGCAAAGGCGCGCTGGTCTTCGGTCAGTTCAAAGTCCATGGGCTGGTCTCCGGGTCGGGTGTGCTTTTGTTTTTATAGCTGATGGCGCTTGCCTGGCAAGCGCTGGAACCGATTTTTCTCGAAATTCTTGTCTGCGGGCGCGTCGCATGAAACCGGCGCGGCCCAGACCAGCAGCCACCGTGCAAGGGCCGCCCCGCCGCACTGGTGGCGTCCCCCCTCCCGCAGCGCGCAGCGATGCGAGAGAGGGGGGAAGGCGCGCAGCGCCTCAGGGGGGAGTTACTTCAAGCTGATGGTGGTGTTCACGCCTTGCCCAGCGGTGCTGTCATCAAACCAGCGCGCCGTGACCGTCTTGGTCTGGGTGTAGAACAGGATGACCTGCTTGCCGTAGGGGCCCAGGTCGCCGAGCTTGGAGGCGCGCGAGCCCGAGAACGAGAACAGCGGCACGGGCACGGGCACGGGCACGTTGATGCCGACCTGGCCCACGTCGATCTCTTCCTGGAACTTGCGCGCGGCGGCGCCACTTTGCGTGAACACGGCGGTGCCGTTGCCGTTGGGGTTGGCGTTGATGAATTCGATGGCCTCGTCCAGGTTGGCGGCGCCCACCAGGCTCAGCACGGGGCCGAAGATTTCCTGGTCATAGATGGCCATGCCGGGCTTGACGCCGCTGAAGATCGTCGGGCCGACGAAGTTGCCCTTCTCGTAGCCGGGCACGTTGGGCTTGCGGCCGTCGAGTTCCAGCGTGGCGCCGTCGGCAATGCCGCGCTCGATCAGGCCCTCGATGCGAGAGAGCGCCGCGCAGGAGATGACCGGGCCCACGTCCGTGCCCTTCTCGGTGCCGCCGGACACCTTGAGCGTCTTGGCCTTGGCCACCAGGTCGGGAATCCACTGCTGGGCCTCGCCCACCAGCACCACCACGGGCAGGGCCATGCAGCGCTGGCCCGCGGCGCCGAACGAGGCACCGGCGATGGCGTTGAGGGTCTGCTCCTTGTTGGCGTCGGGCAGGATGATGGCGTGGTTCTTCGCGCCCATCATGCACTGCGCGCGCTTGCCGTTGAGGGTGGCGCGGTTGTACACATGCGTGCCCACCTTGGTGGAGCCCACGAAGCTGATGGCCTTGATGTCCGGGTGGTCGCAGATGGCGTTCACGGCCATTTCGCCGCCGTGGATCACGTTCAGCACGCCGGGCGGCACGCCGGCTTCGAGCGCCAGCTCGCACAGGCGCATGGTGACCATGGGGTCCTGCTCGGAGGGCTTGAGCACGAAGGTGTTGCCCGTGGCGATGGCCATGGGGAACATCCACAGCGGGATCATGGCGGGGAAGTTGAACGGGGTGATGCCGGCGCACACGCCCAGGGGCTGCAGCAGGGTGTAGGTGTCCACGCCGCCGGCCACGTTGTTGGCCAGCTCGCCGAGCTGCAGGTTGCCGATGCTGGCGGCATGCTCGACCACTTCGAGGCCACGGAACACGTCGCCCTCGGCGTCGGGCAGGGTCTTGCCCTGTTCGGCGGTCAGCATGGCGGCCAGCTCGCCCATGTTTTCACGGATCAGCTGCTGGAGCTTGAGGAAGACGCGGGCGCGGGCGCCGATGGGGGTCTTCTTCCAGGTCTTGAACGCTTCCTTGGCCGAGGCCACGGCGGCGTTGATTTCGTCCTGCGTGGCAAACGGCACGCGCGCCAGCACCTGCTGCGTGGCGGGGTTGACCACGTCGCGCCATTCGGTGGTTTGGGATTCAACGAACTGGCCGTTGATCAGCAGCTTGACGGTGGGGGCCTTGACGGCGGTGGATGCGTCCATGGAACTGTCTCCTGTATTAAACGGGGGCGGCAACAATGCCGACTGGCACGCATGGTAGCTGTGCGAAATTATCAGCACAAGAGACAATATCGCACCTGAGATTTGCAAATTTGCACAGTCAACCGCACGGAGACCACCATGGACTGGGACAACCTGCGTTATTTCCTCGAACTGGCCCGCGCCGGCACCCTGGTGGGCGCGGCGCGGCGCCTGGAGGTGGACCACACCACGGTGGCACGGCGCATCCAGGCGCTGGAAAAGCAGATGGACGCCGCCCTGTTCGCGCGCGAGGCCGGTGGCCACCGCCTGACCGAGGCCGGGCGCCAGCTGTTGCCGCAGGTCGAGGCGATGGAGAGCGCCTTCCAGGCCGTGCAAAGCGTGGCGCCGGGCACGCCGGGCGGGCTGACGGGCGTGGTGCGCATCGGCACGCCCGAGGGCTTTGGCACGGCGGTGCTGGCGCCGCACCTGGCGTGCTTTGCCAGCACGCACCCGGGGCTGGTCATCGACCTGCTGGCACTGCCCCGGCTGGTGCACCTCTCGCGCCGCGAGGCCGACATCGTGGTCTCGCTGGAGCGCCCGGCGCGCGGCGCGGTGGTGGCCATCCGGTTGACCGACTACGTGCTGCAGCTCTACGCCGCGCGCAGCTACCTGCAGGCGCACGGGCCGATCACCTCGCGCGAGGACCTGCGCGGCCATACCTTTATCAGCTACATCGACGACCTGCTGTTCAGCAAGGAGCTGCAGTTGCTGGGCGAGCTGCACCGGCCCGAGCACTACGCGCTGCGCAGCACCAGCATCCTGGCGCAGCATGAGGCCACGCGCTGCGGTGCCGGCCTGGCGGTGCTGCCCGCCTTCATCGCCGACCGCGACCCCGATCTGGTGCGCGTGCTGCCCGGTGTGGCACGGTTCACACGCACCTTCTGGATGTCCATGCCCGAAGAATCCCGGCACCTGGCCCGCATGCAGGCCACCTGGACGCTGGTGCGCGAGACCGTGCAGCAGCAGCAGGGCATGCTGTTGTCGCTGCGAGACGAATCCCCGGCGAACCCGGCGCAATAGTCCGGGGGGAAACGCAATTTGTCACAAATGGATCACGGGCGCGTTATGCTTCGGGCCTGTTTCATGGGCGCTGCCGTGCGCCCTCCATTTTTCCTGCCTGTCTGAACGTGACCGATTCCCCGCGCAAGCTCTCGCTATGGCCCTGGCTGCTTGGCCTGGCTGTGGCATTGGCGGGGCTGCTGGCCAGCGGCTGGCTGTACGAGCTGCAGCGCTCGTCCCTGGCGGCCACCGGGCAGGCGCGCTTCGAGCAACGGTCGGTCGAGTTTGCCGACGCGCTCGAGCAGCATGTGGCGGCCTACACCGAAATCATCTTCGGTCTGCGCGGGCTGTTCATCTCGCAACCCGGCATGGGGCGTGCCGCATTCGACCAGGCCGTACGCGAGCTGGACGTGGCTTCACGCTACCCCGGCCTCAAGAACCTGTCGTTCACCCGCCTGGTGCTGGCCGACGAGCGCGAGGCTTTCGAGGCGCGGGTGCGGGCCGATACCTCGCTGCGGCCCGAGGGCTACCCCGGTTTCGCCATTCACCCCGCAGGCGAACGCCCCGAGTATTTCGTGGCCGACTACCTTTGGCCCTACGAGGGCAATGAGCGCATCATGGGCCTGGACATCAGCTCCCAGCCCATCAATCTGGCGTCCATGCACTACAGCCGCGACAGCGGCAAGGTCGTGGCATCGGCGCCGTTCGAGCTGCTACAGGAAACGGAGCACAAGCTGGGCTTTGTCATCCGGGTGCCGGTGTTTGCCCGCAGTGCCGATGACGGCAGGCGCCAGTTTGTCGGAACCGTAACCGCCACGGCCCGCATTTACGACATGGTGATGGACATCGCCCGCGAAGGCCGCATGGACGGGCTGGCCGTTTCGATTTCCGACATGGGCACGGTGCGTCCGGGGGCTGCGGCCGAACCCGCCCGGGCGGTGTTCCAGAGCGAAAAATTCGATGCGCTGGAGGGCCCGGCCACGGTACAGCGCTCGCTGGCGGTGCATGATCGGCGCTGGCAACTGAGCTTCAAGCCGACGGGCGGCTTTCTCTCGCCCGCGGAGGACCGTTTGCAACTGGTGTCCGTTCTGGTCTCCGGCCTCGCCGCGCTGCTGCTGGGTGCCGTGGTGACCCTGCTGGCACGCCAGCGCGCGCAGGCACTGCTGCGTGTGCATGCCTCCGACGCTGCGCGCGCCGAGAGCGAGAACCGCTTTCACACGCTGTTCAACCAGGCCGCCGTGGGCGTGGCGCTGGTGGAGACAGGCAGTGGCCGCCTGGTGGATGTGAACCAGAAATTCTGCGATGTGATGGGCCGCACGGCCCAAGACCTGCGCGCGGCGGGGCTGGCCGACTGGCGTGACCCCCGCGACGCCGCCGAGGATGACGCGCAGATGGCCCGCTTTCAGGGCGGCGAGCAGGGCGAATTCACCCTTGAACTGCGCTGCAACCGGCCGGACGGGCAGACCGTCTGGCTGGAGCGCACGGTGTCCTCCATGCACCTGGAAGGAGCGCGCCACGCGCACCATATCGTCGTGGTGCAGGACATCACCGAACGCAAGCGCATGCAGGACGAGTTGCGAAGCAGCGAAATGCGCCTGCGCGACATGCTGCAGCGCCTGCCGGTGGGCGTGTTCCTGGTGCGCCCCGATGGGCGCATGACGAACCGCAACGAGTATTTCGAGCAGCTCACCGGTTACACCGAGGGCGATGTGCCCACCTCGGCCGAATGGTGGCAGCGGGCCTACCCCGATCCCGAATACCGCCGTCGTTCGCATGCTCGCTGGATGGCCGCGCGCCGCAAGGCCGTGGCCGAGAAGTCGCCCATTCCACCCGTGGAATACCGCATCCGCTGCAAGGACGGCCAGGACCGCAGCGTGGACATTGCGGGCGCCATGGTGGGCGACGATCTGCTCGTCACCCTGATCGACCTGACCCAGCGCAAGGCCGCCGAGGAAGAGATCAAGACCCTGGCCTTCTACGACATGCTCACGCAGCTGCCCAACCGCCGCCTGCTGGTCGACCGCATGCAGCAGGCGCTGGCCACGGCCAGGCGGCACCGGCGCCATGGGGCGCTGCTCATCCTGGATCTGGACAATTTCAAATCGCTCAACGACACCCGGGGCCACGACAAGGGCGATGCCCTGCTCGTGCAGGTGGCCTGCCGCCTGCAGGAATGCGTGCATGTAGACGACACCGTGGCACGGCCGGGCGGCGACGAGTTCGCGGTGCTGCTGGAAGACCTGGGCGACACCCCCGAAGAGGCCGCCGCGCAGAGCGAAGAGATGGGCCAGAAAATTCTGGCCGCCTTGCGCGAACCCTATCTGCTCGACGGCGAAGCGCACCACAGCACCATGAGCATCGGCATCACGGTGTTTGGCGGCGGGCAGGACAGCGTGGACGACCTGTTCAAGCGCAGCGAACTGGCCATGTACCAGGCCAAGGCCGCCGGGCGCAACACCCTGCAGTTTTTCGACCCCCACATGCAGGCCGTGGCCATGGCGCGGGCGGCGCTCGAAGAAAACATGCGGGCGGGGCTGGAGCAGCACCAGTTTGAAATCTTCTTCCAGCCGCAGATCGACCACGGCCGCATCACCGGGGCCGAAGCCCTGCTGCGCTGGCACCACCCGCGCGACGGCTATGTGTCGCCCGCCCAGTTCATACCGGTGGCCGAAGAAAGCGGCCTCATCCTGCCGCTCGGCCAATGGGTGCTGGAACAGGCCTGCGCCACCCTGGCCGCTTGGGCCCAAGACCCGCTGCTGGCCGAACTGACCCTGGCGGTCAACGTCAGCCCGCGCCAGTTCCTGCAGGAAGGCTTTGTGCAGCAGGTGCTGGGCACGCTGGCCACCACCGGGGCGTCGGCCCGGCGCCTCAAGCTGGAACTGACCGAAAGCCTGCTGCTGCAGGACATCGACGAATCGGTGGCGCGCATGAACGAACTGCAATCGTACGGCGTGGGCTTCTCGCTCGACGATTTCGGCACCGGGTACTCGTCGCTGGCTTACCTCAAGAGCCTGCCGCTCGACCAGCTCAAGATCGACCAGAGCTTTGTGCGGGATGTGCTGACCGACCCCAACGACGCTTCCATCGTGCGCACCATCCTGGCACTGGGGGTGGGGCTGGGCTTGCAGGTGATCGCCGAAGGCGTGGAGACCGAGGCGCAGCGCGATTTTCTGGAGCGGCACCACTGCCACGCCTGGCAGGGCTACCTGATGAGCCGCCCGGTTCCGGTCGACGCCCTGGTGCAGCTGGTGCGGGAACGGGCGGCCGCCTGATAACGCCCACCGGGCTGCTTTTTGCCCGCTGCGTGGTGATCAGGGCTGTGGCGCCTGTTTGGGCACCAGCGTGTACCCCGGGTGCTGCCCCGTCAGCAGCAAAAACATCGCGAACACCGGCCCCTGCATGTTGCGCTCATCCGTCGTGCTCTCCAGCGCCTGCCAGGTGCGCGACTGCACGCCACCCCGGCTGCCGGTCTGCAGCGGGTATCCCATCAACTCGGCGGCCTGCGCCTGGCTCAGGCCGGCGGCCACGCGCGCGGCCTTGAGTTGGTCGCCGGTGGGGGTGGGCATGTCCAGGGTGAGGGGGAGGATGGTCATAGCGGGTAGTGAGTAGTACCGGCTGGGATGGTAGCGCAGGGACTGTGCTTTTATGGCCATTTTGGCTAGGCCATTGGCGGATGTCGGCCCATCATGACCGCCTGCCAGCGATGCGCTCATATGAAGTGCCTTTTGGATCGGCTGAACTGGCTGCGTCAGCCCGATTGAAGCCGATCAATGCTTGTTTGGGTGTGAGCGCGTCTTCGGATGCCGGAAGTTCAGCTCGTGTTTGCACGGCGATGTTTCCGTTTCGCTCCGTGTGAAACCGAGATCCGGAGTTGAGCAACGGTGTAGTCGCGCAGTGTGGTATGATGATCGTCATGCGAAAGAATGTCGTCAATGCCAGAGCCGCAGCCAAAGAAGAGACGCACGAGCGAATCGTGTCCGTTGCCGCGCGGGCCATCCGTCGCAGTGGCTATGACGGAACGGGTGTTGCGGACATCATGAAGGAAGCTGGCCTGACCCATGGCGGCTTCTATTCCCATTTCGCTTCACGTGATGCCATGCTGGCCGAAGCGGCCGGACGGGCGTGTGCCGAGTCTGCCGCCGCCGTGGCCGAGGTCGTGGCCGGTGTGCCGCCCGACAGGACTTTGGAGGCCATGGTGCGCGCCTATCTGTCGAAAGAGCATTGTGTGCAAGTGGAGGGGGGCTGCCCCTTGGCTGCGCTGGGTTCCGAAACCTCGCGCCAGGCGCCCGAAGTGCGCCGTGTCACCACGCGCCACATCAAGGAAATGGTGGACCTCGCGGCCCGGCAATCGCCAGACTGGGGCCAGCCTGCGGCCCATGAACGCGCACTGGTGACCGTGGCCACCATGGTGGGCGCCTTGCTGCTGGCGCGCGCCGTGGATGATCCGGCCCTGTCCGATAGCCTGCGCGAGGCCGCCGTCAAGCACCTGCTTCCCTCGGCTTCTTGATTTTATTGAGGTCGCTGCCTCTTTTTTTGTCATTACATATGACGATCATCATTTGAATAACTGCTGACGCCAGTTTGTTTGACCGAACTACTTGGACAGAGAAAACACCATGAACATGAAACAGAAAATCGCACTGGTGACCGGTGCCTCATCGGGCATTGGCCTGGCCACCGCCCAGCGGCTGGCCCAAGCCGGCTACAAGGTCTACGGCACCAGCCGGCGCGGTGGCACCGCCAAGGGGGCGTCGTTTGAGATGCTGGCGCTGGACGTGACCAGCGACGCCTCGGTCGATGCCGCCGTTGAGCAGTTGATGGCGCGCGAAGGCCGCATTGACCTGCTCGTCAACAACGCGGGCTTTGGGGTCGCCCCCGCCGCTGCCGAAGAAAGCTCGCTGGACCAGGCGCGGGCCATCTTTGACACCAACTTCTTCGGCATCATCCGCATGACGCGCGCCGTCGTGCCACACATGCGCCTCCAGGGCAGCGGACGCATCATCAACATCGGCTCGGTGCTGGGCTTTCTGCCCATGCCCTACATGGCCTTGTACTCGGCCACCAAGCACGCGGTGGCGGGCTACACGGAGGCTTTGGACCATGAACTGCGCACCCTGGGCATTCGCGCCGTGGTGGTGGAGCCCGCCTATATCAACACGCCGTTCGAGGCAAACCTGATGGCGCCCGACGCTCCGCTGGACGTGTACCGCGATATCTGCATTGGGGTCGAAAAGCGGGTCAAAGAGGTGCTGGTGAACGCCGACGGCCCCGAGGTGGTGGCCGAGATGGTGCTGAAAGCGGCCCAGGCCGGCCGCCCCAAGATGCACTACACCCCCGGACTCGCCAAGCGCATGCAGCTGCTGCGCCGATTCGCACCCGCCAGCGTGCTGGACGCCGGGGTGCGCAAGGACCTCCGTCTTCCCGCTTAACCACAAGGAATCACCATGAAAGCATTTGTTCTCGACGGTTATGGGAAGAAGCGCGCATTGCGTTCGGCAGAAGTCCCCGACCCGGAGTTGCGCGACGACGAAGTCCTGGTGCAGGTGCATGCCGCTGGCGTGAATCTGCTGGATGCCAAGATTCGGAATGGGGAATTCAAGCTCATCCTGCCCTATCGCATGCCGCTGATCCTGGGGCACGATGTGGCCGGTGTGGTGGTCCGGGTGGGCGCGCGCGTGCGGCAGTTCAAGCCGGGGGATGCGGTCTATGCGCGGCCCGATGACTTCCGGATTGGCAGCTTCGCCGAGTTGGTTCCGGTCAAAGAGGCTTCGCTGGCGCCCAAGCCCCAGGGCCTCACGATGGAAGAGGCCGCCTCCATTCCCCTGGTGGGTCTGACCGCGTGGCAGGCGCTGGTCGAGGTGGCCCAGTTGAAGAAGGGGCAAAAGGTCTTCATCCAGGCCGGCTCGGGCGGCGTGGGCACCTTCGCCATTCAACTGGCCAAGCACCTGGGCGCGACCGTCGCTACGACCACGAGCACCGCCAACGTCGCGCTCGTGAAGCGCCTGGGCGCGGATGTCGTCATCGACTACAAGACGCAAGATTTTGAAGACGTGCTGCGCGACTACGACGTGGTCTTGCACAGCCAGGACGGTAAAACGCTCGAAAAGTCCCTGCGCGTGCTCAAGCGTGGCGGGAAGCTCGTCTCCATCTCCGGTCCCGCCGATCCGGCCTTTGGTCAGCAGATCGCGGCACCAGGCTTCGTCAGGCTGGTCATCCGGTTGCTGAGCATCGGTGTGCGGCGCAGGGCACGCAGGCTGGGTATCGACTACACCTTCCTCTTCATGAAGGCCAGCGGCAGCCAGTTGCGCGACATCACGCGTCTCATTGAGGCGGGCGCGATCCATCCCGTGATCGACAAGGTCTTTCCTTTCGATTCCACCAACGAGGCCCTGGCCTACGTCGAGTCAGGCCGGGCCAAGGGCAAGGTCGTCATCCGTGGCATGTGAGCGCGACCGGTTCCCCTGCGAATCGCCACACCAGATGGCTTGGGTACGGCACGTGCAGGGTTTCCTGCGGTCCGCAAGCCTGCCATGAGCGATGGTCGAACGATGGCCGCTTGGGTTGGTGGATTCAACCGGCCGTTGCGCGCAGCAACAGCCAACCTCACCCCACATACTTTTTCTCCAACCCATCCCAAACCGCTTTGCCCACCAGCCGCTGCCTTTCCGCGAACGGCGTGACCAGCGCCGGGTCTTCATCAATGCGCTGCGTCTCCCGCAACTGCGTCAGCGTGCGCTGCATGCCCGCCAGTGCGCCCTGCAGCGCGGCGTTGGCATACAGCACGAGGCCGTAGCCGAGCTGGCCCAGTTCCTGGGCGCTGGTGATGGGGGTTTTGCCGCCGATGACCATGTTCATGAGCTGGGGCGTGCCCAGGCGCTGGGGCAGGGCGCGGACCTGCTCCAGCTCCGTCACGGCCTCGACGAACAGAAGGTCTGCCCCCGCCTCGGCGTAGGCTTGGGCGCGTTCCACGGCGGCGTTGAAGCCGTGCACGGCGGCGGCGTCGGTGCGGGCCATGATGAGCAGGTCCTTGTCGCGCCGGGCGTCGCAGGCGGCCTTGATCTTGCCGATCATTTCGCTGGCTTCCACCACGTCCTTGCCGGCGAAGTGGCCGCAGCGTTTGGGGCTGACCTGGTCTTCGAGCTGGATGCAGTCGGCGCCCGCGCGCTCCAGGGTGCGCACGGCGTGGTAGGTGTTGAGGGCGTTGCCAAAGCCGGTGTCGGCGTCCACGATCAGGGGCAGGTCCACCGCGTCGCGGATGCGGGCGGTGTGGTCGGCGATGTCGGTGAGGCCCATGAAGGCCTGGTCCGGCAGGCCGAACCACATGTTCGTCACGCCCGCGCCGGTGACGTAGAGGGCCTCGAAGCCCAGGTCGGCCACCACGCGGGCGGAGAGGGCGTTGAACGCGCCGGGCACGATGACGCCCCGGCGGGCGTGGGCCAGGGCCTTGAGTTGTTGCTTGGTGTTCATGGCTGATTTGCTATGGGTTTGGTAGCTGGTAACGCTTGATGCATGAGCGCTGGAGGCTGATTTGGCTTAAAAACTGTCGGCGGGCACGCGCACCCAGCCTTCCATCAATACACGGGCGCTGCGGCTCATGAGGGCCTTGGTGACCTGCCACTGGCCGCCCACCTGCGCGGCCTCGGCGCCCACGCGCAGGGTGCCCGAGGGGTGGCCGAACACCACGGCGTTGCGCGTGCCGCCGCCGGCCGCGCGGTTCACCAGCGTGCCGGGGATGGCGGCGGCGGTGCCAATGGCCACGGCCGCCGTGCCCATCATGGCGTGGTGCAGCTGGCCCATGGAGAGAGCGCGCACCAGCAGGTCAATGTCCTCGGCCTCGATGTGCTTGCCGCTGGACGCGGTGTAGCTGATGGGCGGGGCCACGAAGGCGATTTTGGGCGTGTGCTGGCGTTGGGCGGCCTCCGCCACGTCGCGGATCAGGCCCATCTTCACGGCGCCGTGCGCGCGGATGGCCTCGAAGCGCGCCAGGGCCCGTGCGTCGCCGTTGATGGCGCCCTGCAGCTCGGTGCCGGTGTAGCCCAGGTCCGCCGCGTTGAGGAAGATGGTGGGGATGCCCGCGTTGATGAGCGTGGCCTGGAAGCGGCCCACGCCGGGCACGTCGAGTTCATCCACCACGTTGCTGGTGGGGAACATGGCGCCACCGTCCCCCTCGTCGGCTGGGGCGATGAACTCCAGCGGCACCTCGGCGGCGGGGAAGGCCACGCCGTCCAGCGTGAATTCGCCCGTCTCCTGCACCTGCCCGCCCACGATGGGCACATGCGCCACGATGGTCTTGCCAATGTTGGCCTGCCAGATGCGCACCGCCACGCTGCCCTGGCGCGGGATGCGCGCCGGGTCCACCAGCCCCCAGTGGATGGCGCAGGGCCCCACGGCGGCCGAGAGGTTGCCGCAGTTGCCGCTCCAGTCCACGAAGGGGCGGTCGATGGCGACCTGGCCGAAGAGGTAGTCCACGTCGTGCCCGGGCCGCGTGCTGCGGCCCAGGATCACGGCCTTGCTGGTGCTGGACGAGGCGTTGCCCAGCCCGTCGATCTGCTTGCCATACGGGTCGGGACTGCCCAGCACGCGCAGCAGCAGCGCGTCGCGCGCGGGGCCGGGCTGGCGCGCGGCCTCGGGCAGGTCGGGCAGGTGGAAGAACACGCCCTTGCTGGTGCCGCCGCGCATGTAGAGGGCGGGAATCTTGGTTTGTTGGGTCATGGTGTGGGGCCCCCTCTCCCCCGGCCCCTCTCCCGCGAGGGGCGAGGGGAGGAAGAGGGCGGGCATTGGTTGGTTTCAGTCTCCCCTCTCCCCTTGCGGGAGAGGGGTTGGGGGAGAGGGGGTTGTGGGCGCGCGCAATGCCGCCCAGATGCCTTCCAGCACGGCGTCGGTGCATTGCAGGATGTCGTTGTTCCAGAAGCGCAGCACGGTGAAGCCCTGGCTGCGCAGCCAGGCATCGCGGGCCTCGTCGTGCGGCGAGTCGGCGTGCTGCCCGCCGTCTGCCTCGACGATCAGCCGCGTTCCGAAATGCACGAAATCGACGATGTAGGGGCCGATGGGTTGCTGGCGGCGGAACTTCTGGCCGTCCATGCGGTGGGCGCGCAGGTGCTTCCACAGACGCAGTTCGGCGTCGGTCATGTTCTGGCGCAGGGCTTTGGTGAATTCGCGCGGGTGCATACCCCTCTCCCCCGGCCCCTCTCCCGCAAGGGGCGAGGGGAGCAAGACAAAACGGCCATTGTCGAGCCGGGCGTTCCCCTCTCCCGCAAGGGGCGAGGGGAGCACGGCAAAACGGCCATTGTCAGGCCCCGCAAGCCCCTGTCCCCTTGCGGGAGAGGGGTTGGGGAGAGGGGGCGTCATCACGCCAGCACCTCACGCGCCAAAAAATCCTGCGCGAAGCGCTGCAGCACGCCGCCCGCCTCGTACACCGAGGCCTCCTCGGCGGTGTCGAGCCGGCATTGCACGGGCACCTGCAGCACCTCGCCGTTCTTGCGGCGCACGACGAGGGTGAGCACGGCGCGCGGCTGCAGCGTGCCCGCCACGTCGTAGGTCTCGGTGCCGTCCAGCTGCAGCGTGTGGCGCGTGGTGCCGGGCTGGAATTCGAGCGGCAGCACGCCCATGCCGATGAGGTTGGTGCGGTGGATGCGCTCGAAGCCCTCGGCCACCACCACCTCCACCCCCGCCAGGCGCACACCCTTGGCGGCCCAGTCGCGGCTCGACCCCTGGCCGTAGTCGGCGCCGGCCACGACGATGAGCGGCTGGCGGCGCTGCAGGTAGGTTTCGATGGCCTCCCACATGCGCACCACGCGGCCCTCGGGCTCCACGCGGGCCAGCGAGCCCTTGCGCACCTGGCCATCGACCACGGCCATTTCGTTCACCAGCTGCGGGTTGGCGAAGGTGGCGCGCATGGCGGTGAGGTGGTCGCCCCGGTGCGTGGCGTAGGAGTTGAAATCTTCCTCGGGCAGGCCCATGCGCGCCAGGTATTCGCCCGCCGCGCTGTCGGCCAGGATGGCGTTGGACGGCGAGAGATGGTCGGTGGTGATGTTGTCGGGCAGGATCGCCAGCGGGCGCAGGCCCATGAGGGTGCGCGGGTGGGCGGCCAGCGCGCCCACGCCCTCCGTGTCCCAGTAGGGCGGGCGGCGGATGTAGGTGGACTGCGCGCGCCAGGCGTACTGCGGGCTCACGCGCTGGCCGTCGTCGCGGCGCAGGCTGAACATGGGCTCGTACACGGCGCGGTACTGCGCGGGCTGCACGGCGGCCCGCACCACGGCGTCGATCTCGGCATCTTTGGGCCAGAGGTCCTGCAGGCGGATGGCGCGGCCATCGACCGTGGCGAGCACGTCGTTCTCGATGTCGAAGCGCACCGTGCCCGCCAGGGCGTAGGCCACCACCAGCGGCGGCGAGGCCAAAAACGCCTGCTTGGCATAGGGATGGATGCGCCCGTCAAAGTTGCGGTTGCCCGAGAGCACGGCGGTGGCGTAGAGGTCGCGGTCGATGATCTCCTGCTGGATGGCGGGGTCGAGCGCGCCGCTCATGCCGTTGCAGGTGGTGCAGGCAAAGCCCACGATGCCAAAGCCCAGCGCCTCCAGGTCGCCCAGCAGGCCGGCTTCCTGCAGGTACAGCTCCACGGCCTTGGAGCCGGGGGCGAGGGATGTTTTGACCCAGGGCTTGCGCGCCAGGCCCAGGCGGCGGGCGTTGCGCGCCAGCAGGGCGGCGGCGATGACGTTGCGCGGGTTGCTGGTGTTGGTGCAGCTGGTGATGGCGGCGATGACCACGGCGCCGTCGGGCATGGTGCCTTCGCCGGGCGCGGGCATGGCCCACGGGCCGGCGATGCCCTTGGCCGCCAGCTCGCGCGTGGCCACGCGGGCGTGCGGGTTGGAGGGGCCGGCCAGGTTGCGCTCCACGCGGGAGAGGTCGAATTCGAGCGTGCGCTCGTACACGGCATCCTGCAGGCTGTCGGCCCACAGGCCCGCCTGGCGGGCGTAGGTTTCGACCAGGCGCACCTGCTCGGCGGCGCGGCCGGTGAGGCGCAGGTAGTCCAGCGTTTGTTCGTCGATGGCGAACAGCGCGGCCGTGGCGCCGTATTCGGGCGCCATGTTCGAGATGGTGGCGCGGTCGCCAATGGTGAGGCTGCGCGCGCCCTCGCCATGGAATTCGAGGTAGGCGCCCACCACCTTGGCCTTGCGCAAGAACGCGGTGAGCGCCAGCACCACGTCGGTGGCGGTGATGCCGTCCTGGCGCTGGCCGGTGAGCCTGACGCCCACGATCTCGGGCAGGCGCATCATTGATGCGCGGCCCAGCATCACGTTCTCGGCCTCCAGGCCGCCCACGCCGATGGCGATGACGCCCAGCGCGTCGACGTGCGGCGTGTGGCTGTCGGTGCCCACGCAGGTGTCGGGGTAGGCCAGGCCCTCTTGCACCTGCACCACGGGCGACATTTTTTCCAGGTTGATCTGGTGCATGATGCCGTTGCCCGCCGGGATCACCTCCACGTTGGCGAAGGCCTTTTTCGTCCACTCGATGAAGTGGAAGCGGTCCTCGTTGCGGCGGTCCTCGATGGCGCGGTTCTTGGCGAAGGCCTCGGGGTCGAAGCCGCCGCACTCCACGGCCAGCGAGTGGTCCACGATGAGCTGCACCGGCACCACGGGGTTCACCTGGGCCGGGTCGCCGCCCTCGGCCGCGATGGCGTCGCGCAGGCCGGCCAGGTCCACCAGGGCGGTCTGGCCCAGGATGTCGTGGCACACCACGCGCGCCGGGTACCACGGAAAGTCGCGTTCACGCCGGCGCTCGATGAGCTGGCGCAGGCAGTCATTGACGGTGGCCAGGTCGGCCTTGCGCACGATGTTCTCGGCGTGCACGCGCGCGGTGTAGGGCATCTCGGCCCAGGCGCCGGGGCGCAGGTGCTCGACGGCGGCGCGGGCGTCCACATAGTCCAGCGCGGTGCCGGGCAGGTTCTTGCGGTAGAGGGTGTTCATGGCGTGGGGCGCTGCAAGGGGTTAGGCGCGGTTCTCGATGGGCACGAAGGCCAGGTCGTCGGGGCCGATGTAGTGGGCGCTGGGGCGGATGATCTTGTTGTCGATGCGCTGCTCGATGGTGTGCGCGGCCCAGCCGCTGGTGCGCGCGATGACGAACAGCGGCGTGAACATGGCCGTGGGCACCCGCATCATGTGGTAGCTCACGGCGCTGAACCAGTCGAGGTTGGGGAACATTTTCTTGGTTTCCCACATGACGGCTTCCAGCCGTTCGGCGATGTCGTACATCTTGGTGCTACCCGCTTCCTCGGACAACTGGCGCGCCACGCGCTTGATGACCACGTTGCGCGGGTCGCTCACCGTGTATACCGGGTGGCCGAAGCCGATCACCACCTCCTTGGCCTCCACGCGGCGGCGGATGTCGGCCTCGGCGTCGTCGGGGTTGTCGTAGCGCTTTTGCACCTCGAAGGCCACCTCGTTCGCGCCACCGTGCTTGGGGCCGCGCAGCGCGCCAATGGCGCCGGCGATGCTGGAATACATATCGCTGCCGGTGCCGGCGATCACGCGCGCGGTGAAGGTGCTGGCGTTGAACTCGTGCTCGGCATAGAGGTTGAGCGAGGTGTGCATGGCGCGCTCCCAGGCGGCGCTGGGCTTCTGGCCGTGCAGCAGGTGCAGGAAATGCGCGCCGATGGAGTCGTCGTCGGTCTCTACCGCGATGCGCTTGCCCTGCGTGCTCCAGTGGTACCAGTAAAGCAGCATGGAACCCAGGCTGGCCAGCAGGCGGTCGGCGATGTCGCGCGCGCCGGGGATGTTGTGGTCGTCCTTCTCGGGCAGCACGCAGCCCAGGGCCGAGACGCCGGTGCGCATCACGTCCATGGGGTGGCTGCTGGCGGGCAGCTTCTCCAGCGCGTCCTTCACGCTGGCGGGCAGGCCGCGCAGGGCCTTGAGCTTGGCCTTGTAGGCCGTGAGTTCGGCGCGCGTGGGCAGCTTGCCGTGCACCAGCAGGTGGGCGATCTCCTCGAACTCGCACACCTCGGCCATGTCCAGGATGTCGTAGCCGCGGTAGTGCAGGTCGTTGCCCGTCTTGCCGACGGTGCACAGCGCGGTGTTGCCGGCGGTCACGCCCGAGAGGGCGACGGATTTCTTGGCCTTGGGGGCGGGGGTGGCGGTTTCGCTCATGGCGTTGTTCTCCTTGCAAAAAGTGTTTGTGCAGCCGCGTTGTCCGGTGCATGATTCGCAATGTACGCAAACGCCCTTCAGACGGTAAGCACTGAATTGGCGAAGGTTTGCGAAGAATAAAAGTGCAAATTGCGAATGTTGCGAATAACTAGGAGACTTCCATGCGCAAGACTTTCATGGGCGTGCAGCTGCGCCGCCTGCGCGAGGAACGCGGGCTCACCCAGGTGGCGCTGGCGCGCACGCTGGGCCTGTCGGCCAGCTACCTGAACCAGATCGAGCAGAACCAGCGCCCGCTGACGGTGCCCGTGCTGCTCAAGATCAGCGCCGCGCTGGGCGTGGACGTGCAGCGCTTTTCCGACGACGAGGAGGCGCGCCTGATCGCCGGCCTGAACGACGTGCTGGCCGACCAGCCGCCCGACGGCGCGGGGCAGGCGCCGGTGTCGCTGGCTGAGATCCGCGAGCTGGCCGCCAGCATGCCCGCCGTGGCGCGCACCCTCATCGGCCTGCACGGGCGCTACCAGCAGGCGCTGGAGCGGCTCGACGCGCTGGCCGCCCCCTGGGACGGCGAACGCGCGGGCCAGGACGGCGCGGCACCGCCGCCCATGGCCTACGAGGAGGTGCGCGACTATTTCTTCGCGCACCACAACCACATGGCCGAGCTGGACGCCGCCGCCGAGCACTGCGCCGCGCAGTGGGGCATGGAGCCGCGCCGCGCCGAAAGCGTGCTGCTGCAGCGGCTGGAGCAGCAGCACGGCGTGCGCGTGGTCACGCCGGGGCCCGATTTGCCGGTGCTCGAAGGCGGCACGCTGCGCCTGTTCGACGCAGCTTCCAGCGTGCTCTACCTGTCCGACCGGCTGGAGGGCGGGCAGCGCAACTTCCACATGGCCACGCAACTGGCCTTCCTGGAGATGGAGCCCGTGCTGCGGCGCCTGGCGCAGGACGCGCGCCTGTCGAGCCGCGAGGCGCGGCAGCTCGCGCGCATCGGCCTGGCCAACTACTTCGCCGGGGCGCTGCTCATGCCCTATGCGGCCTTCCTGCAGGCGGCCGAGGAGGAGGGCTACGACATCGAGCGCCTGGGCCAGCGCTTCGGCGTGGGCTTCGAGGCGGTGTGCCACCGGCTGTCGATGCTGCAGCGGCCGCAGGCGCGCGGCATTCCGTTCATCTTCATCCGCGTGGACCGCGCGGGCAACATCTCCAAGCGCCAGTCGGCCACGCATTTCCATTTCTCGCGCATCGGCGGCACCTGCCCGCTGTGGAACGTGTACGAGGCCTTCGCCCAGCCCGGCCGCATCGCCACGCAACTGGCGCGCATGCCCGACGGGCGCACCTACCTGTGGGTGGCGCGCACCGTGCAGCACGGCGGCGGCGCCTGGGGCGCGCCGGGCAAGCTGCACGCCGTGGCGCTGGGCTGCGACATTGAGCACGCGCCGCGCTGGGTGTATTCCAAGGGCCTGAACCTGGCCGACCCGGCCGCTGCCGTGCCCATCGGCATGGGCTGCAAGGTGTGCGAGCGCGCGAGCTGCCCGCAGCGCGCCTTCCCGCCCGTGGGCCGCGCGCTGGAGGTGGACGAGCGGCGCAGCACGCTGGCGCCGTACCCGGTGCTGCAGCGGGCGCTATCGAATCAGTAGCTTGTGGCGCTTGCTGAATGGGCGTTGGAGCCTGATTTCATGCATAAATCTGGGGTCAGGCCGTCATGAACCCCAGGTCGGCCGAGCCGAAATTGCCCAGTCGCGGCAGCACCAGCGGCAGGTCGCCGGCGGGCACGCCGAACCAGCGGGCCATGGTGGCGGCGTACTGCTCCACGGCCACGGCGGGCAGCAGGCGGCCCTGGCCCACGTCGTCGGGGCCGTTGTTGGCGGGCACCGGGGCCGCGCCGTAGAGGCGCCCGCCCTGCACCGCGCCGCCCAGTACGAGCTGGGCCGAGCCCCAGCCGTGGTCGGAGCCGTCGTTGTTGCTCACCAGCGTGCGGCCGAAGTCGGTGGCGGTGAAGCTGGTGACCTGCTGCGCCACGCCCAGCACCTCGGTGGCGCGATGGAAGGCGGCCAGCGCGTCGCCCACGTTGGCGAGCAGCCCGGGGTGCGTGGCGAGCTGCCGGTCGTGCGTGTCGAAGCCGCCAATGGCCACGAAGAACACCTGGCGCCGCACGCCGAGCTGCTGGCGCGCCGCGATCATGCGCGACACCAGGCCAAGCTGGTCGGCCAGCCGGTTGCCGGTGGGGAAGGGCGCGGGCAGCGGCGTGGCCGCCAGCGCGCTGGTGACCTGCTCGCCCGCCTGGATGCTGCGCTGCGCCACCTGCGCGTGCGCCTGGGCGAGCCAGTGGCTGGACGGCGCCGTCATGAGCTGGCGCAGCGCCTGCGAGGCGGCGGCCGAGCCGAACAGCGGGCTCTTGATGCCGTTGACCGGCACCGCGCCGCTGGTCGTCACCTGGTAGGGAATGGCCACGTCGCCCGCGAGGAACACCGCGTTGCCTGCCACGTTGATGCAGGTGAAGGTCGAGGTGCCGTTGCCCGAGGCAAACAGGTCGCCCATGCGCCCGCCCCAGCCGCTCGTCGCCCCTTCGGCCGACGAGGCCTGCCAGTACGACTGCTGGTCGTTATGCGAGAACAGCTTGGGTGGCAAGGGCACCGAGCGTGCCTGGTACTGCGCCTTGGTGGTGGGCTGTACCAGCGTGCCCACGTTGTGCACCACGGCCAGCCGGCCCTGGTGGAACAGCGGCAGCAGGCCGGTGGCCAGCGTGGGCGCGAGGGCGAACTGGCGCCCGTCGGGGCTGCCGCCCAGCGGGTCGAGTGCGCTGGCGGCCAGCGCCTCGCGCGTGAAGGCGATGTTGCTGCGCAGGCCCTGGTAGAGCGCATGGTGCGTGGCGTCGTAGGGCACCACGGTGTTCCAGCTGTCGTTGCCGCCCTGCAGGAAGACGCAGACCAGGGCCTTGTAGTCGGTGGCGCTTTGCGCGGCGGCGTCGCCGATGGACGAGAGCGCCAGCGCCCAGGGCGCGGCGCTGGCGGCCAGCGAGAGGGCACCGGAGCGGCGCAGGAAGGCACGGCGCGAGGCGTTGTCAGGGGCGATGTTGTCGGGGGCGTGCATGGACGGCCTCATTTCTGGACGATGTATTCGGGCGACGCCAGCACCAGCAGCAAGGTGGCATGAATGCGGTTCTGCAAGTCGGAATCGGTCTTGGCGGGCATGGATTGCACAGCCGTCGCGATCACGGCCTGCGTGGCCGCCGTCATCTGCCCGGCCGCCAGCACCAGCGCCACCTCGGCCACCAGCGCCGGGGCGTTGGCCGCGAGCGGGATCAGACTGCCGTAATCGGGTCGCAGGTCGCCCACGTTTCTGGTGGCTACGGCGCGCTGCATGAAGTTGACGTAGCCGGCCACGGTGGACTCGTTGGTGAGCTGGAACTCGGGGCCTACCAGGCCCTGTTCCGCCAGCGCGGTCTGTGGTGGCACGTAGCCGGGGCGGAAGAAGTTGAACACCGAGGGCGAGCGCAGCGGGCTCTGGCCCAGGCGTGAGCCGGGGTCCGACAGGTCTCCGATGTCCCAGAGGCCGCCCGCCGAGGTGGCTCGGAAGGCGCGCGCCCAGTGCACGAAGCGCTGCACCGGCTCGCGCAGCTTGCCCCAGGCGGGGTCCTGCAGGTGGGCCGGGTCGTGCGCCTCGGGGTCGAGCAGGATGGCGCGCACCACGGCGCGCAGGTCGCCGCGCACGCCCTGGCCGTTGTTGGCGAAGACGGCGGCCACGCGGCCCACGTAGGCGGGGCTGGGGTTGCTGGTTACGAGCCGCTGGATGAGCTGGCGGCCCACGAAGGGTGGCACGTTGGGGTGGGCGAACAGCGCGTCCAGCGCCAAGCGCAGCGCTGTGCGTGCGTCGGTGCCGTCGGGGATGGTGGTGCCCAGGAACTGCTTGGGCCCGGTTTCGTAGCGCCCGGCCACCTGCACCATGGGGCGGCACATCTGCTCGGGCGGGTAAGGCTTGGCCATGCCGGCGGTTTCGAGGTCCCAACCGGTGAACACGCGCGCCAGGCCGCTCACGTCCTCGGCGCGGTAGGTCTCCGTCGGCTGACCGTCGCGCAGCACGGGTGTGCCATCGGGCCGCAGCTGCACCAGGCCGATGGTGAAGAGCTGCATCAGCTCGCGCGCGTAGTTTTCGTCGGGCTGGCTGCCGGTCTTGGGGTTGGCCTTGGCGTTGCCCCGGAAGGTGAGGTAGTAGCCCATGGCCGGGGTCAGTGTGATGGCTTCGAGCAACTGGCGGTAGTTGCCGAATGCGTGCGCCTGCAGGACATCAAGGTAGTAGGCCAGGGCGAACTGGCGCCAGGCGCTGTCCACGCCGAGCACGGAGACTACGCAGATCTCCGACAGCGCGAACACCACGCGCTGGCGCAGGGCGTCCTCGCCGCCGATGAAGGCGCGCCAGATGGTGTTGTCCAGTCCGCGCTGGCTGAAGCGGAATTCCTCGGCGCCGTAGCCCTGAGAGAGCAGCCAGTCCACATGGCTGGAGGACGGTGGGCGGGCAAATTGCTCGGCTAGCCAAGCGTCCAGGCTGCGCTGGGACAACGCCTGGATCTCCGGCCGCGTGGCCCCCAGCGTGGCCTGCGCCAGGAAGCGGGCTGTCTGTTCCGAGCTGCGTGTGGCGGGCAGGGCCGAAGGCGGATCGTTGGTTTCCGGCCCATCGCCGCCGCCGCAAGCGGCCAGGGCCAGCGTGCCGACCAAGCCCAGGGCTACCCCCGGAACAGCGGGGCCATCGGGGGGGGTGGGTGCCGCGTCGCGGCAATCGAGGGCCTGGGGGCTGTTCGCTGAGGGAAGGGGTGTCACGGCGGAAGATCCTGCAAGAAGGAGCGCAAAGTCTGACACAGGCGTATGGTTTTTTGGGCGGCGGATACGGTGTCTTGCTGTTTGTTGCCAACGCTTACAGCCAGGGCCGGTCAGCCGCGCAGGCAGCAGGCCTCGGGTAACATCGGCGCCTTGCCCCCGGGCCGCATGTTGCAGTGCAGCGGCCCGGGGGCGTGTTGACCGGCCCTGGCACCGCCAGCGGCGCTACAGGGTGATCCGTGCGACTCAACTCCATCAAACTCTCCGGCTTCAAGTCGTTCGCCGAGCCGACCAACTTCATGCTGCCAGGGCAACTGGTGGGCGTGGTGGGGCCCAATGGCTGCGGCAAGTCCAACATCATGGACGCGGTGCGCTGGGTGCTGGGCGAGAGCAAGGCCAGCGAGCTGCGCGGCGAGTCCATGCAGGACGTGATCTTCAGCGGCACCACCACGCGCAAGAGTGCCAGCCGTTCCAGCGTGGAGCTGGTTTTCGACAACCACGACCACCGCGCGGGCGGCCAGTGGAACCAGTTCACCGAGATCGCCGTCAAGCGCGTGCTGACGCGTGACGGCAACAGCAGCTACTACATCAACAACCAGCCGGTGCGCCGCCGCGACGTGCAGGACGTGTTCCTGGGCACGGGCCTGGGGCCGCGCGCCTACGCCATCATCGGCCAGGGCACCATCAGCCGCATCATCGAGTCGCGCCCCGAGGAACTGCGCCTGTTCCTCGAAGAAGCGGCCGGTGTCTCCAAATACAAGGAGCGCCGGCGCGAGACGGAAAACCGCCTGCACGACACGCGCGAGAACCTCACGCGGGTGGAAGACATCCTGCGCGAGCTCAACGCCAACCTCGAAAAGCTGGAAAAGCAGGCCGAGGTGGCCGCGCGCTACAAGCTGCTGCAGCAGGACGTGACGCTCAAACAGCACCAGCAGTGGTTCTTGAAGCGCGCCGACGCCGAGGCCGACCAGGCCAAGGTGCGCCTGGAGGGCCTGCAGGCCGTGAACGACCTCGAAGCGCGTATGGCCGATCTGCGCCATGTCGAATCCGAGCTGGAAACCATCCGCCAGGCGCACTACGCCGCGGGCGATCAGGTCAACCAGGCCCAGGGCCGGCTCTACGAGGCCACGGCCGAGGTGGGGCGGCTGGAGGCCGAGATTCGCTACGTCATCGAAGGGCGCCAGCGCGTGGAGCAGCGCCTGGTCACGCTGGCCGAGCAGATCATCCAGTGGCAGGCGCGGCGCGAAGAAGCCGAAGTCGAGCTGGAAAACCTCGCCGGTGCGGGTGTCGATGCCGAAGAAAAGGCCGAACTGCTGGCTGCCCAGGTGGAAGAGCAGGCCATGCGCCTGCCCGACCTCGAAGAGGCCCTGCGCCAGAGCCAGGCCCAGGCCGACGCCCAGTGCGGTGCCGTGGCCCAGGTGCAGCAGCAGATCCAGGTGCTGGCCGCCGAGCAGCGCAGCATCGACGAACAAAGCCGCCAGGCGGAGGCCCGCTTCGAGCGCCTGCGCGCCGACCGCAACGCCCTGGCCGCGCCCGACGAAGCGCGCCTGGCCAACCTGCGCGGCCAGCTCGACGAGGCCCAGGAGGCGCAGGAACTCGCCGCCGCCCGCCTGGAAGAACTGCAGGAGGCCGTGCCCCGCCTCGACGACGAGCGGCGCGCGCGCCAGCAGGCCGTGAACGACGAAAGCGCGCGCCAGGCCGACCTGTCGGCACGCATGGAGGCCCTCAAGGCCCTGCAGGAAAAGGTCAAGACCGATGGCAAGCTGCGCCCCTGGCTCGCCAAGCACGGGCTCGACGGCCTGGCCGGCCTGTGGAGCCGCATCCACATCGAAACCGGCTGGGAGAACGCGCTGGAAGCAGCGCTGCGCGAGCGCATGGGCGCGCTGGAAGTGGGGCGTCTGGACATGGTGCGCGGCTTCCTGGGCAGCGCCGGGGGCGATGCGCCGCCGGCCAAGCTGGCCTTCTTCACCCCGCCCGCCGCTGCGCTGCCCATGGCGGCGGCCAAGCTGCCGCGCCTGGCCGACCTGCTGCGCATCCACGACGCCGGCCTGAGCGCCGTGTTGAATGACTGGCTGACCGGCTGCTACACCGCGCCCTCGCTCGACGAGGCCCTGGCCAAGCGCGACCAGCTCCAGCCGGGCGAGGCTATCTTCACCCCCGGCGGCCACGCCGTCACCGCGCACAGCGTGGGCTTTTACGCGCAGGACTCCGAGCAATCGGGCCTGCTGGCCCGCGCGCAGGAGATCGAGCACCTCGACAAGGAATTGCGCGCCCAGGCCCTGATCGCCGAAGAGTCGCGCACGGCGCTGGTGCGTGCCGAGGCTGCCTATGCCGACGCCGCCCAGCGCCTGACCGGCGTGCGCCGCGAGACCAGCGAGGCCCAGGGCCGCGCGCACGAGCTGCAGGTGGAGCACCTGCGCCTGGCGCAGCTGGTGGAGCAGACGCGCGCGCGCAGCGCACAGATCGGCGCCGACCTCGCCGAGGTCGAGGCCCAGCTGGCCGACCTGCAGGAGCGCCGCGTGACCGCCGAGGCGCGCTTCGAGGAACTCGACATGCAGCTCGCCGACAGCCAGGAGCGCCACGCCCAGCTGGGCGACCGCGTGATCGAGGCCGAGCGCAAGCTGGCCGAGAGCCGCGAACAGCAGCGCAGCCTGGAGCGCCAGGCGCAGGAGGCCACGTTCTCGCAGCGCAGCCTGGAGGCGCGCCGCGCCGAACTTTCGCGCACCCTGGCCACGGCCGACCAGCAGGCCCAGGCCCTGCAGGACGAGCGCCAGCGCGCCCAGGGCGAGCTGGAGCGCCTGTCCGACGCCGCCGCGCAGGGCGGCCTGCAGGACGTGCTGGCGCTGAAGATGGAGCGCGAGAAGGAACTCGCCGTGCAGCGCAGCCAGTACGACGACCTCACCGCGCGCCTGCGCGGCAGCGACGAGCGGCGCATGCAGCTGGAGCGCGCCATGGACCCGCTGCGCCAGCGCATCACCGAGCTGCAGCTCAAGGAACAGGCCGCGCGCCTGGGCCTGGAGCAATACACCACGCTCTTGCAGGACGCCCAGGCCGACCTGGAGGCCGTGGCCCAGTCCGTGGCCGACGGCGGCGTGCGCTTGGCCGGCCTGCAGGGCGAGATCGACCGCCTGCACCGCGAGATCCAGGCCCTGGGCGCGGTGAACCTTGCCGCGCTCGAAGAGTTGGGCATCGCCCGCGAGCGCAAGACCTTCCTCGACGCGCAGACCGCCGACCTGCTGGAAGCCATGACCACGCTGGAAGACGCCATCCGCAAGATCGACGCCGAAACGCGCGACCTGCTTTCGGGCACCTTCGACGCCGTCAACCAGCACTTCGGGCGCATGTTCCCCGAGCTGTTCGGCGGTGGCCAGGCGCGGCTCATCATCACCGGCGACGAAATCCTCGACTCCGGCGTGCAGGTCATGGCCCAACCGCCGGGCAAGAAGAACCAGACCATCCACCTGCTGTCGGGTGGCGAGAAAGCGCTCACCGCCATTGCGCTGGTGTTCGCCATCTTCCAGCTCAATCCCGCGCCGTTCTGCTTGCTCGACGAGGTGGACGCGCCGCTGGACGACGCCAACACCGAGCGCTACGCCAAGCTGGTCACCAGCATGAGCAAGCAGGGCACCCAGTTCCTGTTCATCAGCCACAACAAGATCGCCATGGAAATGGCCGAGCAACTGATCGGCGTGACCATGCAGGAGCAGGGCGTCTCGCGCATCGTGGCGGTGGACATGGAGTCCGCCCTGTCCATGGCCGACGCATGAAGTGCAACACCCCCCTGAGTCGCTTCGCGCCTTCCCCCCGCTCTCGCCTCGCTGCGCGATGCGGGCAGGGGAACGCCGCCAGCGCGGCGGGGCGGCCCTTGCGCGGCGGCCCTGGCCTGGGCTGCGCCAGTTTCACGCGTCGTGGGTGATGTGGCACTCCATGAGAAACTGATACCCATACATTTTTCGCACCATGAGCACCCTGCAAATCAGCCTGGCCGTCATCGGCGCCGTGTTGCTGGCCCTGATCGTGGCCTACAACGCCTGGACCACGCACCGCAACACCCCGCGCAAGGCCTTGCCGCCCGAGGGCGAACGCAAAGCCGAGCCCCTGCCGCGCCACGAGCCCGCGCTGGACGACGATATCCCCACCATACCGGCCAGCCCGGTGCATGGTCTGGACCGGGGGCCAGACCCCGCCATCCACGGTGTGGACCTGGACGACGCGCTCGTGCTGCCCGTGCCGCCCCACGGCAGCCATGACCGCTGGGCCGTGCTCGACCCGCTGATTGACGCCATGGTGCCCATCGTGACCGAGCATCCGGTATCGGGCGAAGCCGCCCTGGCGGCCCTGCCACCCACACGCCGGGCGGGCAGCAAGCCGTTTGCCATTGAAGGCTTCAACGAGGCCCAGCAACGGTGGGAAACCCCTGCCCCGGGCCAGCGCTACCGCGCCTTTCAGGCGGGCGTGCAGCTGGCCAACCGCATGGGCGCGCTCAACGAGATCGAGTTTTCCGAATTCGTCGTCAAGGCCCAGGCCTTTGCCGACGCCGTCAACGCCACGGCCGAGTTTCCCGACATGCGCCAGGAAGTGGCCCGCGCCCGCGAGCTCGACCAGTTCGCCAGCGAACACGACGCCCAGCTGGCCTTCGTGCTGCGCGCACGCCAGGCCGCCTGGAGCCCTGGCTACCTGCAGCAAAGCGCGGCCCGCGTGGGCTTCGTGGCCGGATCGATTCCGGGGCGCATGGTCTTGCCATCCTCGGCGCCCGGCCGCCCGCCCGTGCTGGTGCTGGCCTTCGACACCCAGGCCGCGCTGTCGGACGACCCCGAGCAGTCCGCCATCCGCGAACTGTCGCTGAGCCTGGACGTGGCCCAGGTGCAGCGCACCGAGCAGCCCTTTGCCCGCCTGCGCGAAATGGCGGCAGCGCTGTGCAAGTCCATGGATGGCGTGCTCTGCGACCAGAACGGCACCCCCCTTCCGGCCATGGCCATGGACCCCATCGCCGACGACCTGGAGCAGCTCTACGACCAGCTCGATGGCCGCGACCTCTCCGCCGGTTCGCCGCAGGCGCGGCGTCTGTTCAGTTGACAGCCTCCAAAGCCGCGAACTGCACCATGCTTGTTCAGCCGGAAACTCGGTGAAAGGACGTGCGCGTGAACAAGAAAGAAATCCAAGGATTCATCGCCTGGTACTTGCCGGCGGTGCTGCTTCAATACGGGGTCAGTGGTGCGCTGGCTTTTTCAGATGGGGGATTCGTTGACTACGGCTCGCGCATGAATTTTTTCGTCTCCCACCTGTCCGCATTGATCTGTGGCGGCTGGTTGTTCATGAACAGCCCCAAGCATGGACTCCACAGGTGGCTATGGGCAGCATTCGGACTGGGGGCGCACCTGTTTGCCATTCTTTTGTTTTTTGGATGCACCGCCTGGAACGGGCTGCCGAGCCCCGATGCGCGTGAAACGCACGATCGCTAGTTTTGGCAGGCTTCACGCCCCATGATTGAACAACCTGACCTTTTTTCGGCTCCAGAGCCCACCAATAAAGCGCCAGCAGCTATCGAAATTGAAGCGCTGCGCCAGCAGCTCAACCGCTGGGCGCACGAGTACTACGTGCAGGACGCCCCCAGCGTGCCCGACGCGGAATACGACCGCGCTTACCAGCGCCTGCAGGCGCTGGAGGCCGAGCACCCCGATTGGGTCACCCCCGATTCGCCCACGCAGCGCGTGATCGGCGCCGTGATGGACGGCCTGGCCCCGGTGCGGCACGCCGTGCCCATGCTCAGCATCCGCACCGAAACCGACACCGAGGCCAGTGGCGCCGAGGCGTTCGACGCCCGCATCCGGCGTGAACTCAAGCTCACACCCGACGACCCGCCGGTCGAATACACCGTCGAGCCCAAGTTCGACGGCCTGGCCATGAGCCTGCGCTACGAACACGGCAAGCTGGTGCAGGCCGCCACGCGCGGCGACGGCGAGGTGGGCGAAGACGTCACGCACAACATCCGCACCATCCGCCAGATTCCCCTCGCGCTGCCTGCCGATGCGCCCCCCGTGCTCGAAGTGCGCGGCGAGGTGTACATGGCCCGGGCTGATTTCGATGCGCTCAACGAGCGCCAGCGTGCCCAGGGCGGCAAAACCTTCGTCAACCCCCGCAACGCAGCGGCGGGCGCCGTGCGCCAGCTCGACTCGGGCATTGCCGCGCAGCGGCCGCTGTCGTTCTTTGCCTACGGGCTGGGCGAGGTGCAGGGCGTGCAGTTCGCCACGCACCACGCAGTGCTGCAACGCCTCAAATCATGGGGTTTTCCGGTCGCAGAGCAGGTGGGCATTGCGCAAGGTGCTTCTGAATTGATAGCGTTTCACCAGCGCATCGGCGCCGCGCGCGACGCGCTGCCCTACGACATCGACGGCGTGGTTTACAAGGTCAACAGCCTGGCACTGCAAAAGCAGCTGGGCTTCGTCACGCGCGAGCCGCGCTGGGCCGTGGCGCACAAATACCCGGCGCAGGAGATGGCCACGCGCATCGAGGGCATCGACGTGCAGGTGGGCCGCACCGGCAAGCTCACGCCCGTGGCGCGGCTGGCGCCCGTGTTCGTGGGCGGCGTCACCGTCACCAACGCCACGCTGCACAACCTGTTCGAGATTCGCAAGAAGGGCGTGCGCGTGGGTGATACCGCCATCGTGCGCCGCGCGGGCGATGTGATCCCTGAGGTCGTGGGCGTGGTGCCCGGCCAGCGCGCGGGCTATGTTGCCAACTTCCACATGCCCAAGGCCTGCCCGGTCTGCGGCAGCGCCGTGGTGCGCGAAAAAGGCGAGGCCAACCACCGCTGCACCGGCGGCCTGTTCTGCCCGGCGCAGCGCAAGGAGGCCCTGCTGCACTTCGCGGCGCGCCGCGCCATGGACATCGAGGGCCTGGGCGACAAGCTGGTGGACCAGCTGGTGGACCAAGGCGTGATCCGCACGCTGCCCGACCTGTACCGCATGGGCCTCATGGCGCTCATCGCGCTCGACCGCATGGCCGAAAAATCAGCGCAGAACGTGCTGGCCGCACTGGAAAAATCCAAGCAGACCACGCTGCCACGCTTTCTGTTCGCCCTGGGCATCCGCCAGGTGGGCGAGGCCACGGCCAAAGACCTGGCGCGGCATTTTGGCAGCCTCGACGCCATCATGGACGCCAGCGTGGACCAGCTTTTGCAGGTGAACGACATCGGCCCCGTGGTGGCCGAGGCCATCCACACCTTCTTCGCCCAGCCGCACAACCGCGAGGTGGTCGAACAACTGCGCGCCTGCGGCGTGGCCTGGGAAGAGGGCGCCCCGGCCGAGCGCGCCACGCTGCCGCTGGCGGGCAAGACGGTGGTGCTCACCGGCACGCTGCCCACGCTCAGCCGCGACGCCGCCAAGGACCTACTGGAGGCCGCAGGCGCCAAGGTGGCCGGATCGGTGAGCAAAAAGACGCACTACGTCGTGGCGGGCGAGGAGGCCGGCAGCAAGCTGGCCAAGGCCCAGGAGCTGGGCGTGCCGGTGCTCGACGAGGCCGGCATGCTGGCCCTGCTGGCTACTTCGACACCTACTGGGCCGCAAGCATGAACCGCAAACCCGTCATCGGCCTAGCCCTGGGCAGCGGCTCGGCGCGCGGCTGGGCGCACATCGGCGTGATCCGCGCGCTGGAGCAGGCCGGCATCAAGCCCGACCTGGTGTGCGGCGCCTCCATTGGCGCCGTGGTGGGCGCGGCCTACGCGCTGGGCGAGCTGGACCGCTTCGAGCAATGGGCGCGCGGCCTGACCGGGCGCACCGTGTTCTCGTTCATGGATTTCAAGCTGGCAGGCGGCATGCTCAAGGGCGAGAGGGTCATCGACTTCTTCCGCAACCGCTTCTCCGACCGCCCCATCGAGGCGCTGGACATGCCCTTTGCCGCCGTGGCCACGGGCCTGCATTCGGGCAGCGAGGTGTGGCTGCGCACCGGCTCCACTGCCGACGCGGTGCGCGCCTCCATGGCCTTGCCCGGCTTGTTCACGCCAGCGCAGCGCGAAGGGCGCCTGCTGGTCGATGGCGGGCTGGTCAACCCCGTGCCCGTGTCGCTGGCGCGCGCCATGGGGGCCGACATCGTGATCGCCGTGGACCTGAACGCCGACATTCTGGGCCGCCACCTGCGCAAGCCCGGCGCCAACGGTGCGGCCAAGCCGCCTGTTGATGTGCCGGAGGACGATGAGGAAGCGGCCGGCTGGCTGAGCCGCCTGCAGGATGGCTTTGCCGCGATGCTGCCCACCCCCGACCCGGCCCGCGTGCCCACGCCGTCGCTGCTGGAAGTGGTGCTGGCCAGCGTCAACATCATGCAGGTGCGCATCACCCGCAGCCGCATGGCCGGCGACCCGCCCGAGGTGATGATCGCCCCGCAACTGGCCCACCTGGGCCTGATGGACTTCTACCGCGCCGAAGAGGCTATTGCCGAGGGGCAGCGCGCGGCGGAGAAGACGCTGCCGTTTTTGCAGCAGTTGGGGTTGGGTGCGGTGTAGGTTGTTCCGTCTTTACTCATGCGGTGCGCGTTGCGCGCCCGCGTCTTTTGGACGATGAATTGGCTGGACGTCTTGTGCCACAAGGCAACTTACTTCCAGTTGAGATTCAGCTTCCGGTGCGAGGCCGCACAGTCTCGCAGGTACAAATTGATGAGACTCTGATACGGAATGCCAACGTCTTCAGAAATGGTCTTGAAGTACGCGATGGACTCTTCATCGAGCCGAATGGTGATTTGCTTCTTGAGTTGCGCTGCATAGGGATTCTTTCTTGCAGCGGAGAAGTCGTACTCTTTGCGCATGTGGCACCTCTACGGATAAAACCTGGATTCTTGGGTTGTTGCCTTGCGAGCAGAGATGAAGCGAATGATGTTGCCTTCGTCCCGATAGCAATGACAAACGACAAGCAGCCGAAGCGAGCTGCTTAAACCAAGAAGAACAAAGCGATCTTCATCCTGTGAGTGATCCGGGTCGTCTATCAGCTTGGCCTGCTCATCGACAAAAACGGACTTGGCCTCTTCGAAGCTCACGCCGTGCTTCTTCGCATTGGCAGCGGCTTTCCGTTCATCCCACTCAAAGCGAAGTGTGCTCATGCTGAAAGTGTAACTACATTGTAGTTGGTGCGCAAACAGCCGCGTCTCTGGATAGCTCAAGGCACCAGACGTTGGCGGTGACCCGGTCCGCGTGCCCGCACCGTCGCTGCTGGAAGTGGTGCTGGCCAGCGTCAACATCATGCAGGTTCGCATCACCCGCAGCCGCATGGCCGGCGACCCGCCCGAGGTGATGATCGCCCCGCAACTGGCCCACCTGGGCCTGATGGACTTCTACCGCGCCGAAGAGGCCATCGCCGAGGGGCAGCGCGCGGCGGAGATGATGCTGCCGTTTTTGAAGAAGTCGGGGTCGGTGTGGACGGTTCGGTTGATAGCCACAGGGCGAACACTGAACGCCCGACTGCGTTGGGCGAAGAAGCGTAGCCGTGTATCAGGCGCCCACTGGAGGCCGTGGTGGTGTCGCGTTTGGAGTCCCTGTGGCTGCTGAAATTTTACGGTTCAAGAGATGCGATGGTGGAGGGGCATTGGGCAAAGTAGGCGAGCTTGCCGTAGTTGCAGCATTTTATGGCAGGCGATGATTTCGTCGCTTTTTTGATTTTGATTTCGTGGTTTCTCGTATGAATGGCAATTTTTGATAGCGTTAACCGGTCAGAAACTGTCGATTGCAAGGAAAGGTCAGTAGCTTAGTTACTAAGCTACATAGCTCAACGAAGTCGAAATCGTGCAGGTCGTAGGATGTTTATTTTGAATTGTTGGTTTCTTGGGCTTGCCTCGGAGAGAGGTGTTTTCGATTAATTATGGATGCAATGAAAGCCGCTGGAATACTTAATAGAAGGTAGCAGGCAATTAAATACCATAATCCAACAATTCCAATTCCTTCGAGAAATTTTTCAAGCGCCCCGACACCAGGAAATATAGAAACTATTCCGACAAACGCCGCAGCCCTGGGTCTGAAAAATATCTTTTTAAAATCTGTTACTGCATCAATAACGATAGCGAGGGCCGAAAAACTTAGTACTGAACCTAAAAGCAGTAATGCCAGTTTTGCTTTGTTTGGTTTTTTCGATGCGTTGTCTTCTACTGATACATTAGGTATCCCTGCAACTCTAGCTTTGTAGCCAAATGCAGGAGGCTCGCCGGATGTAATTGCATTGATTGTGATTGTGTCTTTTGAATTTAATAATATCGGCTTTAAAAGTATTCGCTTCGATTCGCTTAGTATTATTGCCTCTATATCTTTCGGGTTTACGTCTGTAATTTGTGAGCGAATAAAAGAAGTTTCTGAGTCGAGGCGTATTTCGATTGGTGATTCAAAATCTGCGGCTAAAATTGGTTTGCTGCCATCGTTTTTTATTTCGAAGATGGCAAAATGTGGATTTTTTAAACGTGATCCGTCGAAAAATATTTCGAATTCAGGAAGGGAATTTTGCTCTTTAGGTTGTAGTGATGTATGAGTAACAAGTTTGATAGATAGAGATTTTGAACTTAAATCGATCTGCCATAACCAAACTGGTACGACAACGCCAGCAACGGCAATAATGAAAGTAAGAAAAAATTTCCAGTCGCTGACGATTTTCATGGCATTTGCAATTGTTATGAAACTAGCGCTGATTTTTTGGATGCTGCGCCAAGCTCAGGTCAGTAGTGTTTTTTGCGATAAATTAATTATCTGAAATTTAATCGTCCCATGAGCGAGCATTTTTAGGTTCGCTTATCGAGGACTGATACCTGCGGCCCTAGATTGGATTTCATTATGCCCGTGAGCTTGCTAGCCGTGTGGTTAATTATCATCCTTCACCACAGCCTAGCAAGGCGCTTGCTGAGATTTTGCTCCGATATTCACACGGGAATGGAATTGCTGTGCAGCAGCGATGTTTCTGCCACCATGGATGGCTGAGGTGGCCCGATCGGTCCGCAGGATTTCATGGGGATCGAAGCATGACAATCATGCCTTGCTTATGTTGACTAACTTGCACCTTGGAGCCGAACGCTGACACACGCTCTCATCGCAAGTAAGTAAGCATCCAGCGGCAGTCTTCCCAGCTACAACCCCAAACCGCAATTTCCGCCGATTGGCGGTATAACAGCGCACCTCCCGCCCTTCATGCGCGGTCTGCAAGCCAACCCATCCCGCCTGCACAACTCCCAATTTGATAGCTGCTCGCGCTTATCCATCAAGCGTTTGAGCCACTTTTGACTCCAAACCCCATGTCTTTCCCTGCTTTCCTGCGCACGCGCTGGGCCGCGCTGCGGCCGGTGTGGGCGCGTGTGCTGCAGCGGCCTGAAAAGCTGCTGTCGCTGCACAGCCTGCTCTGGGCGCTAATAGCGGCCGGGCTCGCGCTGCTGCTGTATGTGCTGGTGCTGATTCCGTTCACGCCGGGCATCCGCGACATCCGCAAGGCCAAGACGGAGCAGCCGGCGCAGTTGGTGGCAGCTGATGGCAAGCTGCTGGCCGAATACCGCTGGGTGAACCGCGCCTGGGTGCCGCTCTCCGAAATTGCCCCGCCGGTGGTGGACGCGCTGATTGCCACCGAGGACCACCGCTTCTATGGCCACTGGGGCCTGGACTGGCGCCGCACGGCGTCGGCGCTGGTGCGCACGCTGGGGGGCGACAAGCAGGGCGGCTCCACCATCACGCAGCAGTTGGCGCGCAACCTGTACCCCGAGGACATTGGCCGCGCGCCCACGCTCACGCGCAAGATCAAGGAGGCCATCACGGCGCTGAAGATCGAGGCGCTGTACTCCAAGGACGAGATCCTGGAGACCTACTTGAACACGGTGCCCTTCCTCTACAACGCCTACGGCATCGAGATGGCGGCGCGCACGTATTTCGACAAGTCGGCCGACCAACTCAACGTGCTGGAGAGCGCCACGCTCATCGGCATGCTCAAGGGCACGGCCTACTACAACCCGGTGCTCAACCCCGAGCGCGCGCAGGCCCGGCGCAACACCGTGCTGTCGCAGATGAAGAAGCGCGGCAAGCTGGGCGAGGCGGAATACGCCGCGCTCAGCAAGCGCCCGCTGCGCATCCGCTTCGAGCGGCAGGTAGAGACGGCCGGCCCCGCGCCGCACCTGGCGCAGCAGTTGCGCAAGCAGCTCATCGACTGGGCCGACCGCAACGGCTACAGCCTGTATGCCGACGGCCTGGTGATCCGCACCACCATCGATTCCCGCCTGCAGCAGCTGGCCAACCAGGCCGTGGCGCGCCAGGGCAGGGCGCTGCAGGGCGTGGCCGACTCGGCCTGGGCCGCGCGCAATGGCTGGAACCCCAAGAACCCGCTGGTGCGGCAACTGGTGCGCGAATCGGCGCGCTACGAAGCCGCCGTGGCCAAGGGCGCCGCGCCCGACGATGCCCTGAAGGACCTGCTGGGCGACGGAGCCTTCCTGCGCACGCTGCGCCAGGAAAAGACGCGCGTGCAGGCCGGCTTCATGGCCATGGACCCGCGCACGGGCGAGGTGCGCGCCTGGGTGGGCAGCCGCGACTTTGCGCAAGACCCGTTCGACCATGTTCAGGCCGCGCGCCGCCAGCCGGGCTCCACCTTCAAGCCCTTTGTGTACGGCGCCGCGTTCGACAAGGGCCTGCTGCCCACCGACACGCTGATGGACGCCGCGGTGGAAATCCCGCTGGGCAACAAGCAGGTGTGGCGCCCCACGGACGGCAACAAGCCGCCGAGCGACATGCCCATGACGCTGAGCGATGGCCTGGCGTATTCCAAGAACACCATCACCGCGCAGCTCATGCAGCAGGTGGGCCCGCTGCGCGTGGCGCAACTGGCGCGCGCCATGGGCGTGCGCGAATCCAAGCTGGACGTGGTGCCGTCGCTGGCCCTGGGCACCAGCCCGGTCAGCCTCAAGGAGATGGTGGCGGCCTACGGCGCCATCGCCAGCGCCGGCAGCTACCGCGCGCCCCGCGTCATCACGCGCATCGAGGACAAGAACGGCAAGCTGCTGGAAGAATTCGCCCCCGCGGCGCCCGAGCGCGTGCTGGGCCTGACGGCCGCCCAGCAGCTGCGCGACGCCATGCGCGGCGTGGTGGACAAGGGCACGGGCGTGGCCATCCGCGGCCGCTACGGCATCAGCGCCGACGTGGCGGGCAAGACCGGCACCACGCAGGACAACACCGACGGCTGGTTCATCCTGATGCATCCGCAGCTGGTGGCGGGCGCGTGGGTGGGCTTCAATGACGGGCGCATCACCCTGCGCAGCGACTACTGGGGCCAGGGCGCACGCAGCGCGCTGCCCATGGTGGGCGAGGTGTTCCAGCAGGCGCTGCGCGCCAAGGTGATCGACGGCAGCCAGCGCTTCATCGACGAGAACGAGTCCAGTTGGGTCGGCACTGCCGTGGCTGGGGTGCGCAACTGGGTGTACGACCTGTTTGGCCGCCGCACCGGCGGGCCGGATGGCCCGGACCGCGTGCCTGTGCCCGGCGCTGCGCCAGCCCCCGCCGAAGGGCAGCAGCCCGAGATCACCGAAGCCCCGCTGGTGCCGCTGGAGAACGCCACGCCCCGGGCGCAGCCCTTGCCGCCCGTCACCTACGACGAGGAGCCGGAGCCCGCCAGCCCGGAGATGGCCCCCGCGCCGCAGCCGGGCGTCGTGGTCCCGGCGCCGGTGTTGCGCGGCGTGGTGGTGCCCGCGCCGATGCAGAGCAACCAGCCGTTGTTTGTGGAAACGCGCCCCTGAGGGGGTGAAAGCGTTGCGCCGTTATTCGATATCGACGCAGTGCAGGCCGAACGCGCCCGCCTTGCGGTCGGCAAAGAAGCGCAGCAGCGTCTCGCGCACGGTGCGGAAGGCCAGTTCGTCCCAGGGCACTTCGTCTTCGGTGAACAGGCGCGCCTCGATGGTCTCGTAGCCGGGGTTGAACTCGTCGCTCAGCAGCGTGGCGCGGTAGAACAGATGCACCTGGCCCACGCGGCGCACGTTCAGCAGGCTGAACAGCGGGCCCATCTCGATCCGGGCGCCGGCTTCCTCGTCGGTCTCGCGCGCCGCGCCCTCGGCGGTGGTTTCGTCCAGCTCCATGAAGCCGGCGGGCAGCGTCCACTTGCCCCAGCGCGGCTCGATGTTGCGCTTGCACAGCAGCACGCGGCCGTCCGCCAGCACGGGAATGGTGCCCACCACGTTGAGCGGGTTCTCGTAGTGAACGGTGTTGCATTGCGGGCAGATGGCCCGCTGGCGCGTGTCGCCGTCGTCGGGCAGGCGGTACACCACGGCCGTGCCGCAGGCGCGGCAGTGTTGGATCGGGCTGCGGAAGGTCATGCCAGGATTGTGAACGAAATCAGGCTTTTGCGCTTTTGGAGCAAGCGCAGGTAGCTATGGAAAATATAGTGCTTCACACCACCCGCAGGCGCAGCGTGCCCAGGCCGTCCACGCCGCCTTCGAGCACATCGCCGCGCACCACGGCGCCCACGCCCTCGGGCGTGCCGGTGTAGATCAGGTCGCCGGGCTGAAGCTCCCAGGCGGCCGAGAGGTGCTCGATGGTCTCGGCAATGTTCCAGATGAGCTGGGCCACGCTGCTGCGCTGGCGATCCGCCCCGTTGACCTGCAGCCAGATGCCGGCCTTGGTGACATCACCCGCCTGCGCGGCCGGGGTGATGGGGCCGATGGGCGCGCTGGCGTCGAAACCCTTGCCGATGCACCAGGGGCGGCCCTGCTTCTTCATGTCGTTCTGCAGGTCGCGGCGCGTCATGTCCAGGCCCACGGCGTAGCCATAGATGTGCCGCAGCGCATCGGCCGCCGGGATGTTCCTGCCGCCCTGGCCGATGGCCACCACGAGTTCGATCTCGTGGTGCAGGTTGGCGGTGAGGCTGGGGTAGGGCAGTTCGCCGGTCTGGCCCGGTTCCACGGCCAGCACCGCGTCGGCGGGTTTCATGAAGAAGAAGGGCGGCTCGCGGCCGGTGAAGCCCATTTCCTTGGCGTGTTCTTCGTAGTTGCGGCCCACGCAGTAGATGCGGCGCACCGGAAAACGCTCGCTGCTGCCCACCACGGGGACGCTGGCGACGGGGGCGGGAGGGAATACGTAGCGCATGCGTTCGGGGCCTTTCGTGTCAGGGGATAGGGGCAAATGCCAGTGTGCCATGGTCAGCGCGTTGCCGCGCAGTGGATACACTGCGCGCATGTCACAGAGCTTCGACTTACACAAGGCGCCGGGACACCTCGCACGGCGCGCCCACCAGCGGACGGTGGCGATTTTCATGGAGGAGGCCGCGGCCTTCGATGTCACCCCCGTTCAGTTCGCCATTCTGAATGCGCTGCAGGGCCGCCCCGGCGAGGACCAGATCACCCTCGCAGGCCGCGTGGCGCTGGACGCCGCCACCCTGGGCGCGGTGATTGCCCGGCTGCAGGCGCGGGGCCTGGTGCGCCGCGAGAGCGACCCGGGCGACCGCCGCCGCAAGCTGCTGTGGCTGACGCCGCAAGGCGAAACCCTTGCCCAGCAGCTGATTGCCCCGGCCCGGCGGGTGCAGGAGCGCCTGATGGCGCCGCTGTCGCCCGAGGACCAGGTGCTGCTGGTGCAGTTGCTCGAACGCCTGGTTTACTCCGAAGGCGGGTAAGAACGTGAACACGTTCTGATGCCCGGCCCCCACCCCGACTGGCTGCGGCCCGAGTGGCCTGCGCCCGCGCATGTGCGCGCTTTGTTCACCACGCGGGCGGGCGGCAGCAGCCAGGCGCCCTATGACACCCTGAACCTGGGCGACCATGTGGGCGACGACCCCGTTGCGGTGCGGGCCAACCGCCAGCTGCTGCAGGCGGTGCTGGAAAGCACCACGCCCGGCGCGCGCCCCGTGTTCTTGCAGCAGGTGCACGGCGCCAAGGTGGCCGCCCTGCATGCGGCCCTGCCCGATGGCGCCTGCGCCGACGCCTGCCTGAGCACGACCCCGGGCCTGGCCTGCACCATCATGGTGGCCGACTGCCTGCCCGTGCTGCTGACCGACACCCGGGGCACGGTGGTGGCGGCGGCCCATGCGGGCTGGCGCGGGCTGGCGGGCGAGGGCGGGGTGGGTGTGCTTGAAGCTGTTTTCAAGGATTTTTCGGCTATGGCGCTTGCTGGTAAAGCGTCAGTAGCTATTGAATCAATAGCAAATGAAGGCCTGGAAGGTGCCGCACCGCTGGCGGCCCGCACACTGGCCTGGCTGGGCCCGTGCATCGGCCCGCAGGCGTTCGAGGTGGGGGCGGAGGTGCGCGCCGCCTTTTGCGCGCACGATGGCGCTGCCGCGCAGCACTTTCAGGCGCACGGCCCCCGCAAGTACCTGGCCGATCTGGCGGGCCTCGCACGCCAGCGGCTGCGGGCGCTGGGCATTACGCAGGTCTATGGCAACGACAGCACGCCGGGCTGGTGCACGGTGTCCCAGCCGTCACGGTTCTTTTCGCACCGGCGCGACGGCCTCGCCCGCGGTGGCAGCGGGCGCATGGCTGCCTGCATCTGGCTCGGCTGAGGGCCCGGCCGCATCTGCCGCTGCCTCGCGCTCGGCCATGGCGCGCGCATGCAGCGCCCGCTTGCGGGCCGGTGTGCCCAGGATGTACCCGATGATGCCCATGGGCAGCAGCCCATACAGCGTGAAGGTGATGAGGGCGCCCAGCACCGAGCCCGCCGGGCTGGTGGCTTCGGCAATGGCCATGAGCAGGGTTACGTAAAACCAGGCAATGAGAACCAGGTACATCGGGATGCGCCGTCAGGTGGATGGGGGAAAGGCGCGTTACCATACCAGCACAACCCTTCGGGGTCGGCAACATCCCGGACGAAAGCCCCGTAGCAGGCGGGCTTTTGGCCACACCAGGAGGCAGCATGGATTCGGATTCCCTCTGGACGCAGAGCGCGCAGCAGTTTCAGCAGATTTTTGGCGAGGGTTTGTCCCGTGCGCTGCAGTCCTTCCAGCAGCTTGAGCACAGCGCACCCACGGCCAGCGCCCCTCCCGACATCAAGTTTTCGCCCGAGAAGCTCCAGGAGCTGCAGAAGCAGTACATGGACGAGGCGGGCAAGCTCTGGCTGCAGGGCCTGAAAGGTGCACCCGAAAAACCGGCCGACAAGCGCTTTGCCGGAGAAGGCTGGTCCAGCAACCCGGTGGCCACCTTTTCGGCGGCGGCCTACCTGCTGAACGCGCGCACGCTCATGGGCCTGGCCGATGCGGTCGAGACCGACGCCAAGACGCGGGCCCGCATCCGCTTCGCGGTCGAGCAATGGATTGCCGCCATGGCGCCGAGCAATTTTTTGGCCTTCAACGCCGAGGCGCAAAAGAAGGCCATCGAAACCCAGGGTGAGAGCATTGCCAAGGGCGTGGCCAACCTGCTGCACGACATGCGCCAGGGCCATGTGTCGATGACCGACGAGAGCCTGTTCGAGGTGGGCCGCAACGTGGCCACCACCGAGGGTGCGGTGGTGTTCGAGAACGAGTTGTTCCAGTTGCTGGAATACAAGCCCCTTACGGCCAAGGTGTACGAGCGGCCGTTCCTGCTGATCCCGCCGTGCATCAACAAGTTCTACATTCTTGACCTGCAGCCCGAAAACTCGCTCATCCGCTATGCGGTGGAGCAGGGCATGCACACCTTCGTGGTGAGCTGGCGCAACCCCGACGACAGCCTGGCCCACAAGACCTGGGACGACTACGTGGAAGATGGCGCGATGGCCGCCATTGACGTGGTGCAGAACATCACGGGCGCCAAGCAGATCAATGCCCTGGGCTTCTGCGTGGGGGGCACCATCCTGAGCAATGCCCTGGCCGTACTCGCCGCGCGTGGCGACGAGCCCGTGGCCAGCGCCACCTTCCTGACCACGCTGATCGACTTTACCGACACCGGCATTCTCGATGTCTTCATCAACGAGGCCTTCGTGCAGTTCCGCGAACTGCAGATGGGCCAGGGCGGCATGATGAAGGGCCAGGATCTGGCCTCGACCTTCAGCTTCCTGCGCCCCAACGACCTGGTGTGGAACTACGTGGTGGGCAACTACCTCAAGGGCGAAACGCCACCGCCGTTCGATCTGCTCTACTGGAACAGCGACAGCACCAACCTCCCCGGGCCGTTCTACGCATGGTACCTGCGCAACTTCTACCTTGAAAACAACCTGGTCAAGCCCGGCAAGCTGACCGTGTGCGGCGAGAAGATGGATCTGTCCAGCCTCAAGTTGCCGGTGTACATCTACGGTTCGCGCGAGGACCATATCGTGCCCATCAACGCTGCCTACGCCTCCACGCAAGTGCTGCCGGGCAAGAAGCGCTTTGTCATGGGGGCCTCGGGCCACATTGCGGGGGTCATCAACCCGCCCGCCAAGGGCAAGCGCAGCCACTGGATCCGCGCCGACGGCAAGCTGCCCAAGACGCTGGACGCCTGGCTCGAAGGTGCGCAGGAGCACCCGGGCAGCTGGTGGACCGACTGGTCCGACTGGCTCAAGTCCCATGCGGGCAAGCAGGTGGCCGCGCCCAAGGCCTACGGCAAGGGCAGCAAGTTCAAGGCCATCGAGCCTGCGCCCGGCCGCTACGTCAAGCAAAAAGCCTGAAGGTCATCGGAGCACCCCCTGTGTCGCTTCGCGCCTTCCTCCCCCCGCTCTCGCAGCGCTGCGCGCTGCGGGCAGGGGGGCGCTCCCAGCACGGAGCCCTGGAATGGGCCGCTGTCACACAACACCGACACAATTTCTTTGTTCCCTCCCCATAGGATCTGCTGTATGCAGCGGGCCCATTTTTTGAAGTAGCAGCAAGAAGGAATCACCATGGAAGACATCGTCATCGTTTCAGCCGCCCGCACGGCCGTGGGCAAGTTCGGCGGCGCGCTGGCCAAGACACCGGCCACCGAGCTGGGCAGCATCGTGATCCGCGAAGCCATCGCGCGCGCGGGCCTGCAGGCCGACCAGATTGGCGAAGTCATCATGGGCCAGGTGCTGGCCGCTGGCGTGGGCCAGAACCCCGCGCGCCAGGCCATGATGAAGGCCGGTGTGGCCAAGGAAACGCCTGCCATGACCATCAACGCGGTGTGCGGCTCGGGCCTCAAGTCGGTCATGCTGGCCGCCCAAGCCATTGCCTGGGGTGACAGCGAGATCGTGGTGGCCGGTGGCCAGGAGAACATGAGCCTCTCGCCCCACGTGCTCAACGGTTCGCGCGACGGCCAGCGCATGGGCGACTGGAAGATGCAGGACACCATGATCGTGGACGGCCTGTGGGACGTGTACAACCAGTACCACATGGGCATCACGGCCGAGAATGTGGCCAAGCAATACGGCATCACGCGCGACATGCAGGACGCCCTGGCCCTGGCCAGCCAGCAAAAGGCGGCCGCTGCGCAGGATGCGGGCAAGTTTGCCGATGAAATCGTGGGCGTGAGCCTGCCGCAGAAGAAGGGCGACCCGATCCTGTTCAACGTGGACGAATACCTGAACCGCAAGACCAATGCCGAGGTGCTGGCCGGTCTGCGCCCAGCCTTCGACAAGGCGGGCACCGTGACGGCGGGCAATGCCTCAGGCATCAACGACGGCGCCGCCGCCGTGGTGGTGATGAGCGCCAAGAAGGCGGCGGCCCTGGGCCTCAAGCCGCTGGCGCGCATTGCTGCGTTTGGCACCTCGGGCCTGGACCCGGCCACCATGGGCATGGGCCCGGTGCCTGCATCGCGCAAGGCACTGCAGCGCGCGGGCTGGAACGCCCAGGATGTGGACCTGTTCGAGCTGAACGAAGCCTTCGCCGCCCAGGCCTGCGCCGTGAACAAGGAACTGGCCATTGACCCGGCCAAGGTCAACGTGAACGGTGGCGCCATCGCCATCGGCCACCCGATTGGCGCCTCCGGCTGCCGCATTCTGGTGACGCTGCTGCACGAAATGCAGCGCCGGGACGCCAAGAAGGGCCTAGCCGCGCTGTGCATTGGCGGCGGCATGGGCGTGTCCATGGCATTGGAACGCTGACAGCCGCCCGGTTGGCCCTGGATCAAGCCGCGTTTCGACGCGGCTTTTTTGCGGGCGCCTGCGCCGGGTGTGCGTGTGGGAAGAGCGGGAATTGCGCCTGCCATGCACGCCCATGCAGTAGGATGGGCCACTATGAATTCACCGGTTTTTCCCCAGCCCTTTGAACCCGTGGGGTGTGCCGCCTGCAAGGACAAGTCGCTCCTGCCCTTCGAGTTCACGATGGCGTTCCAGCCGATCATGGATCTGGTGACGGGGCGTCCGGCGGCGTATGAGGCATTGGTGCGCGGGCGCGACGGCGAATCGGCGGCCACCGTGCTGTCGTGGGTCGATGACAGCAACCGTTACCGCTTCGACCAAGCGTGCCGCGTCAAGGCCATCGAGCTGGCGTCGCGCCTGGGCCTGACGTCGCTCGACGGCTGCCGTCTGAGCATCAATTTTCTGCCCAACGCCGTATACCGGGCGGAGACCTGCATCCGTGCCACCATGGAGGCGGCGCGCGAGTTCTCGTTTCCGCACGACCGCATCATGTTTGAAGTGACCGAGAACGAGCCGCTGAACCATGGCGAGCACCTCAAGTCCATCTTCAACGAATACCGCCGCCAGGGACTGATCACCGCCATCGACGATTTCGGCGCGGGCTATGCGGGGCTGAACATGCTGACCCAGTTTCAGCCCCATGTGCTGAAGATCGACATGCAGCTGATCCGCGACATCGACCATGACCCTGTGCGCCAGGCCATTGCCAGCGGCATCGGACTGGTGTGCGAGCGCCTGGGCATCGACATCATCGGCGAAGGGGTCGAAACCGCGGCCGAGTCGGAATACCTGCGCTCCATCGGCATCCACCGGCAGCAGGGCTATTACTTTGCCAGGCCCGGCTGGGAGTCGCTCCCGCTTTCCAAGGGGTAGCAAAGTCCGGGGCCTATGGCGGCCCCCGGCGTTTTTACAGGCTGCTGCGCAGCAGTTCGCGGTATTCGTCGGCCGTGGCGACGCGCGGGTTGGTCTTGTGGCAGTGGTCGGCCAGCGCGCCCTTGATGATGTCGTCAAACATCGCCTCGGTCACACCCATGGCGCCCAGGCCCGTGGGCAGGCCCAGGCGGGCGTTCATGTCGCGGATGGCTGCGGGGATGTCGGTGGCCGAGCGCAGGCCCATGGCGTGCGCCATGCGCTCCAGGCGCTTTTCTTTCTGCACCGACTCGGCACCTGCGTTGAAGCTCACCACGGCGGGCAGGAACATGGCGTTGAGCGTGCCATGGTGCAGGCGCGGGTTCACGCCACCCAGGCTGTGGCTCAGAGAGTGCACCGCGCCCAGCCCCTTCTGGAAGGCCATGGCGCCCTGCATGCTGGCGCTCATCATGTTCAGGCGCGCCTCGCGGTCGGAGCCGTCGCGCGTGGCGCGTTCGATGGCGGCCCAGCCGCGCTCCAGCCCGTCGAGCGCGATGCCGTCGGCCGGGGGGTTGAAGGCGGCCGACATGAAGGTCTCCATGCAGTGCGCGATGGCGTCCATGCCGGTGGCGGCCGTGAGCATGGGCGGCAGGCCCAGCGTGAGTTCGGGGTCGCAAATGGCCGTTTTGGGCACCAGGTTCCAGGAGTGGAAGCCGAGCTTGCGGTGATCATCCACGATGATGATGGCGCCGCGCGCCACCTCGCTGCCCGTGCCACTGGTGGTGGGAACGGCGATCAGCGGCGCGGCACGTTCGGTGATACGCGGCGAGCCACCTTCGATGGTGGCGTAGTGCGTCAGCGGCCCCTCGTGCGTGGCGGCAATGGCGATGCCCTTGGCGCAGTCGATCGCGCTGCCGCCGCCCACGGCGATGAGGCCATCGCAGCCCTGCGCCTGGTACACCTGCACGGCGGCCCGCACGGCGGCCTCGGTGGGGTTCGACGGCGTCTGGTCGAACACCGCCACGGTCATGCCGGGCAGGGCGTCAAGCGCTTTTTGCAACACGCCGGCGGCCTTCACGCCAGGGTCGGTGACGACCAGCGGGCGCGTGATGCCCACGCGCTCGCACTCCTGCTTCAGCAGCCGGACGGCGCCGTACTCGAACTGGATCTGGGTGACGTAGTAGATGAATGCCATGGCGTGGGTGCGACAGCGGGAGCCGCCGGATTGCGTTTACGATAAGTGCAAACACTTTAAACCCGGAGACAGACATGACCAAGCCATCCCGCTGCATCCCCCTGGCCCTGGCCGTCGCTTTTGCGACAAATGCCCAGGCCGCCTGCCTGACCGATGCACAGGCCGCAGACCTTGTTGCGAACTATCTTTCGCGCCAGCCTGCTCCCAACCCCGAGAGTCTGTCGGAGGCCGATGGTGCCTGCACGCGCGCCAAGGTCAACGCGCTGCTGGCGCCCCGCCTGGGCAAGGTGGTGGGTTACAAGGCGGGACTGACCAACCCGGCAGTGCAAAAGCGCTTCAACACCGACAAGCCGGTGTGGGGCAAGCTCTATGAGGGCATGGTGCTGGACAGCGGCGCCACGGTCGAGGCCGCGTTTGGTGCCCGCCCGCTGTACGAGGCCGACATGCTGGTGCGTGTGAAGAGCGCAGCCATCAACCAGGCGCGCACGCCCATGGACGTGCTCCAAGCCATCGATCAGGTGATTCCCTTCATCGAACTGCCCGATCTGGTGGTGCAAGCCCCCCCGAAACTCAACGGCGCGGCCATCAGCGCCATCAACGTGGGCGCGCGCCTGGGGGTGGCCGGTGAACCCCTGGCTGTGCCGGTGCTGCGCGCCGAGCGCTACGCCATGCTCGATGCGCTGCGCGACATGCAGGTGCGCCTGCAGGACAGCAGTGGCACGGTGCTGGGCGGCGGCAAGGGCAGTGACATTCTGGAGCACCCGCTCAATGCCGTGGTCTGGCTGGCTGGTGCCCTGGCGCAAGAGGGACTGGCCATGCAGCCGGGCGATCTGATCAGCCTGGGCTCGTTCTCTCCGCTGCTCCCGCCCAAGCCCGGGCTGGCCGTGACGGCTACCTACTACGGTCTGCCCGGCGCTGTGCCGGTGCGCGTGCAGTTCAAGTGATCCGGGCAGTGGATTCCGCTTCGCAAACACCCCCGCACCTGCACATCCACCACGGCCGCCTCACGCCGCTGATGCGTGGCGTGCTCGATCGCATGGCCCGCGCCCGGCGCCCGGCGCTGCACACCCTCACCCCCGCGCAGGCGCGTGCCGCCTACGAAGCGGGCGCTGGCGTGCTCGAAGTGCCGCGTGCCGAGTTGCCCCGGGTGGAGGATCTGCACATTCCAGCGCGTGACGGCCATGCCTTGCCCGCCCGCCTGTACGCGCCGCACGCGGCAGACGGCCTGCCGGTGCTGCTCTACCTGCACGGCGGGGGCTTTACGGTGGGCAGCATCGAGACGCACGACGTGCTGTGCCGCGAGCTGGCGCGCCTGTCGGGCGCCATGGTGGTGTCGCTGGATTACCGGCTGGCGCCGGAGCACCGCTTTCCCACCGCAGCGCACGATGCCTGGGACGCTCTGGCCTGGCTGGCCGCGCATGCCGACCGCCTGGGAGCCGACCGCACCCGTCTGGCCGTGGGGGGGGACAGCGCGGGTGGCACCTTGGCGGCAGTCAGCGCCATCGAGGCGCGCGACGCGGGCCTGCCCCTGGCGCTGCAACTGCTGATTTACCCCGGCACCACGGCGCACCAGGACACCCGCTCGCATGTCACCTACGCGCACGGCCTGGTGCTGGAGGCACACGCCATCGACTGGTTTTTCGGCCACTATGTTCCAACGCGCAGCCAGCGCGAGGACTGGCGCTTTGCCCCGCTGCGCGCACCCGATGTGGAAGGCGTGGCCCCCGCCTGGGTGGGCCTGGCCGAGTGCGACCCGCTGGTGGACGAGGGCGTGGATTACGCCGATAAGCTGCGTGCGGCGGGCGTGGCGGTGGATCTGGAGATCTACCGCGGCGTCACGCACGAATTCATCAAGATGGGCCGCGCCATTCCCGAGGCGCTGCAGGCCCATGCCGACGCGGCCGCCGCGCTGCGCCGGGCCTTTGGACTGGAGTGAACACCATGCAACGCCGAGATTTCCGCTGCTTCCACCGCCTGCGCGTGCGTTGGGCCGAGGTGGACATGCAAAAAATCGTCTTCAACGCCCACTACCTGATGTACGTGGACACCGCCATGATGGACTACTGGCGCGCCTTGGCGCTGCCCTATGCGGACAGCATGGTGGCCCTGGGTGGCGACATGTACGTGAAGAAGGCCTCGCTCGAATACCACGCCTCTGCACACCTCGACGACCGGGTCGATGTGGGCATGCGCTGCGAGCGCGTGGGCAACTCCTCGGTGCTGTTCCAGGCGGGGCTGTTCCGGGGCGAGAAGCTGCTGGTGTCGGCCGAGCTGGTCTATGTGTTCGCCGACCCGGCCACGCAGACCTCCAAGCCGGTGCCGCCAACGCTGCGCGCTCTGCTGACGGGCTTTGAGGCGGGCGAGGCCATGGCCGCCGTGCATGTGGGCAGCTGGGATGCGCTCGGGCCCGATGCGGCGCGGCTGCGCCAGGCGGTGTTCGTGCAGGAACTGGGCATACCGGCCGAGATGGAGGCCGATGCGCACGACGCCACCGCCATTCATGCCGTGCTGCGCAACCATCTGGGTATGCCCGTGGCCACGGGTCGCCTGCTGCAAGAGGCACCGGACGTCGGCCGCATTGGCCGCCTGGCCGTGGACGGCAAGCTGCGCGGCGCGGGCTGGGGGCGCATGGTGCTCGACGCGCTGCTGGACGCTGCCCGCGCGCGTGGCGACCAGCAGGTGGTGCTGGATGCCGAGGCCAGCGCCCAGGGCTTTTACCAGCGTGCGGGGTTTGGGGTGCGTGGGGAGCCTTTCGTGGAGGCGGGGATCACGCATGTTTCCATGGAGTGTGTTTTATAGGGTTTTTGGCCTCTAGGGCTTATCTGGCAAGCGCTGTCAGCTATCGTTTTGATTGTTGGCGTCGGGGGCTTTGCGGAGGTCGGAGGCCGGGACTCGCCCCGGCGGGCGACCTCCTTTCTTGTCGCGCGACAAGAAAGGAGGCAAAGAAACGCGCCCCACAGTCTGCGGCCCCTGCGCTTCGCTACGGGGCAAACCTGCAGCGG